>Ga0210383_10000106_pt1 | contig 89555 bp, 74 predicted proteins | sample IncBWC14OmetaG_FD_160072 | JGI IMG/M metagenome (GOLD analysis project Ga0210383, IMG submission 160072) | Forest soil microbial communities from Barre Woods Harvard Forest LTER site, Petersham, Massachusetts, United States - Inc-BW-C-14-O ...
CTCTATCGTTTACTTCACAAACCCAGGACACCCCGGGGGTGGGGGCACTTGCGCCTCGCGTCTTCTCGGTTCGCACTCAACGCCTCGCGCTGGAACACTTGCCGCCAAGCTAAGTCCTTTAGACGCAACGCTTACACAAATTCAGGGGAGTCCCCTCCACTCTTCAACCCGGTTCGCTACTCACTACTCACCACCCACTACTCACTTCCCCAATCAATCGGCTACACTATCCCTTCGAGGCACACATGACCCCCGCTGAACCCATCTTCGCCACCGTCGAAGAAGCCGTTGAAGAAATTCGCCAAGGCCGCATGATCGTCCTCGTCGACGACGAAGACCGCGAGAACGAAGGCGACCTCACCCTGGCCGCCGAAAAGATCACTCCCGAAGCCATCAACTTCATGTCCAAGTTTGGTCGCGGCTTGATCTGCCTCGCCCTCACCGAACAACGCTGCGATGAACTCCATCTCCCGCTCATGTCTCTAATCAACACGAGCGTCCACGGCACCGCCTTCACGGAAGCCATCGATGCTAAAGTTGGCGTCAGCACCGGCATCAGCGCCTCCGACCGCGCCATCACCGTCCTCACCGCGATCGATCCCAAAACGCGCCCCCAGGATCTCGCTCGCCCGGGCCACATGTTCCCGCTCCGCGCTCGCAACGGCGGCGTCCTAGTTCGCGCCGGCCAAACCGAAGCCAGCGTCGACCTCTCGCGCATCGCCGGCCTCAACGCCAGCGGCGTCATTTGCGAAATCATGAACGAAGACGGCAGCATGTCCCGCGTGCCGCAGCTCCTCGAATTTTGCAAGCAGCACAATCTAAAAATGCTGACGGTCGCGGACCTCATCCGCTACCGCATGCAGCACGAGCGCTACGTCCGCCGAGTCGCTGAAGCCGTCCTCCCCACGCGCTACGGCGACTTCCGCATGATCGCCTACGCCAGCGACGTCGATCACGACCAACACATCGCTCTCGTCCGCGGCAATCTCGAAGGCGAAACGCCCGCTCTCGTGCGCGTCCACTCGCACTGCTTAACCGGCGACGTCTTCGGCTCCACTGCCTGCGATTGCAGCGAACTCGTCGCCCGCTCACTGGCCACCATCGCCAAAGAAGACCGCGGCGTCTTCCTCTATCTCCACCACACGGGCCGCGGCTTCAGCGTCGAAACCGCCGACGGGCCCGGCGCGCTCCCGCAAATCCATTTTCACAAACGCGGCCAACTCGACCGCGAGCCAGCCCGCCAGCGCATGGTCCAGCACGAAAGCGGCATCGGCGCCCAAATCCTGATAGACCTCGGCCTGAAAGACATTCGCGTCCTCACGAATCACCCCAAAAAGGTAGTAGCCCTGGAAGGCTACGGCATCCGCATCGCCGACCAAGTCCCCCTCCGCATCGAGCAACCAAAGCTCACCCACCAGGTCCTCTAATATGCCCACAACTCGGCGTTTCCACGCGATCTGTAGGGGCGGGGCTTGCCCCGCCCGCGCTCCATTCAGCGCGAGCGTTCAAACGAGGCAATCGTCAAGAAGAATTGTCATTCCGAGCGAAGCGAGGACCTCTGCACCTCCAAGCGGGTTGCGCGAGGAGAATCTGCTTTTTCTCTGCAGTACCAGCCGCACCGCAAGTTATAGCGATGGATCAGGCGGGTCAGCGGGAACTGTGGAAGGCTTTGGTGGAACTGTAGGCTTAGATGGAGTTACGGGTTTAGAGGCTGACGCAGGTTTGCTTTGCGGCGCCGCTTTGCCCGTCGTCAAATACTTGCGCATTTTCTCGAGGCGCTTCGGACCGATGCCGCGCACCGCGCGCAAATCATCCACGCTTTTAAACGCGCCGTACGATTTGCGCATCTGCAAAATCTTATCCGCGGTAACTGGTCCGATTCCCGGCACCAACTGCAATTCTTCCGATGTCGCGGTATTCAAGTTGATGGGCGCTGCTGGCGGCTTCTTGTTCGCAAGGAGCCCTGTTGGTATCGCATAAGCAGCGAGAAGGAGGAAGCATATGCGCGTGAGAAATCGCGATACTTCTGAAATCATAATTGAACGATAATAGTTCAGGTATATTTATCTGTCAATAATCTTATTTTTACCTCGGATAATATCCATTGAGCGCCAGAATGAACGCTGTGACGATCATGCTCGTCAGGAGACCAGAGAATGCAAGACTCATCCGCAGTTCCCATTTCTCCTCGTCTAGCTCGCCCGTGAGGAGCCTCCGGGCCACCCTGCGCAGAGGGGAGGTCCGGCAAAGAATCCAAACAAAGACCGGGACAAAAAGGAAGGAAATCCAAAGTGCCACCAAGATGTTTCGATGGAATCCTTCGGCGGTAGCGCCCGACCCGAACCCGGAAGCTATCAGGAGCAAGAAAAGACAAACTATTTGTCCCATACTGCGCATGTAGAGCCGATTCTCGGGCGTGTCTGGCTGCCAAGGATTTCGCTGACGGCGCAGCCACCGGGATGGCCAAAGCAATAGCACGAGGCCGATGCCTCCCAGGAAAAGCAAAGCGACGGGCAACAATATTGCTGGCAGCCTCATGCTCTACTACTCCAAGCGTTTCCCTTGCGCGTCGAAGATCTCGAGTTCGCCGAAGAGCGCGGCTTGCGATTCGATTTGCGTGCGGTCGCCGACCACCACGATTTGCATGTTCGCGGAATCGAGATATTTGCGTGCGGTTTCAATCAAGTCCACCGGAGTGAGAGCGCGAACTTTCGCGCGATACGTCTCGAGATAATCGTCCGGCAATTCGTTCAGCGCCACGACGGCAACCTGGCCGAGCAAACCGTTTTGCGTCGCGAGCCCCATGGAAAATATGCCGCTCAAATAATTCTGCGCATCGGCCAGTTCGGCTTCCGGAACTGGCACGGAACGCAGCTTGTCCATCTCGTAGAAGATTTCCGTAAGCGACGCAGCAACGACATCGTTGCGCACCGCCGCCGAAACGGAAAAGTAGCCATGCTCTCGCAACGCAGTGACACCGCTTCGCGGGCTGTAGGTATAACCTTTGTCTTCACGGATATTCATCACCAATCGCGAATTGAACGCGCCGCCGTACAAGCTGTTCGTCAGGCCGAGTTTGATCCAGTCGGGATGCTTTCGCGTGATGGCATGGCAACCGGCAAGGATTTGCGTCTGCACCGCGCCGGGCAAATGCACAAGATAAACGCGGCGGCCGCGCGGATGCGCGGGAGCTGGAAACGATTTCGTCTCCGGCTTTTTTCCCTGCCACGCGCCGAAAACTTTTTCGGCGCTTTTCAGCATCGCGTCCGGCTGAAAATCGCCGACAAGCAAGAGCAAACCATTTTCCGGCGTGTAAAACTCACGGTAGACAGAAATCAAATCGTCGCGCTTGTACGCCGCGACTTGTTTTTCGCTCGGCGACACTTGCGCGTAAGGATGAGCGCCGAACAAGGCTTTGCGCAGCCGCTCCCCTGCGAGGAATCCCGGCTCGGTCCGGCTCAGCTTAACTTCCTCGAGCTTTTGCCGTCGTTCGCGCTCGAACTCAGCCTCAGGAAACGCGGCCTCTCTCGCCAACTCATTCACCATTCCAAGAAGAGGCTCGGCCAACTCCGAAAGTCCTGCGAAGGAAATCGCGCTCGTGTCCGAGCCTGCACTCGTAGCAAGATCCGCGCCGATGCGCCGCAAGTCTTCTTCAATCTGCCTGCTGGCGCGCTTAGCCGTTCCCGTTCGCGCCACGCTGGCCGTCATTTCCGCGAGTCCGGGGCCACGATCGATGGCCGCTACATTGCCCGAACGGAAATAAAGGTCCCCATGAAATTTCGGAATCGTGTGCGACTCGACCAGGATTACTTCGAGGCCGTTCGAGAGCCGCGCCCGCTTCCGGTTCGGCCAGGTAACTTGGCGTTCAGCGGAAAGCGCCGGCACTGCGTCGTTTACTTCGACCGCGCGCGTGGCCATTACGCAGCCTCCTTCACAGCGGTCGTCGAGGGAAGCCGAAATACGATGGCTCGCTTTTCACTGCGCAGATATTTCTTCGCTGCCGCTTGAATTTCTTCTCGCTTCACAGAGAGAAAACCATCGAGCACAGTGTTCACTAGTTGCGGCTCACCATCAAACAGCGTGAAGCACGCCAACAAATGCATCAAGCCATAACGCGGCATGCCGCCATGCCCGCCCTCAAGCAGGGAAAAATAATCGGATTGCCATTTCACTTTTAATTGCGCGAGTTCGTCTTCGCTGATGCCCTTCTCTTGAATTTCGCGGATGACTTCATCAAATGCGGCCAGTGCCTGCTCGCTCGAATACTCGGGCTTGTGCAGGATGCGCGTCACCATCTGCGTGGGTCCGTTGTAGCCGAAAATATCCTCGATACCGCCGTCGAGTTCGACGGCGACTTGTTTTTCCAGCACCAGGTCTCGATAGAGCTTTCCCGCGCGACCGCCGTGCAACGCCTGATCAAGCAGCGCCATGGCGCACCAATCGGTAGTGCGCCGCTTTGGCACAACATATCCAATGGCCATCGCAGGCAGCGTGCCGAATTTTTCTTCCACGTGTCCGCGGCGCTCTTCCGCCTGTTCGGGTTCGGTTGGATCCGCAAGTGGTGGCGTCGGCCCCGCAGGAATGTCGGCGTACAATTTCTTCGCCAAAGCAAATCCTTCCTCTGGTTTCACATCGCCGAGCATGAGCAACACGGCGTTGTTCGGCACATAGTAAGTCTTGAAGAACGCTTGCACGTCGGCAAGATCCGCGGCATCAAGGTCGTTAAAGTCGCCATAGAAATTGTGCGAGTTGGCCCAGTTGCGAAACGCGACGGGCGGCAAATCCAGCCAGGGAAATCCTCCGTAGGGCTGGTTCAGGACGTTCACGCGCACTTCTTCTTTCACGACGTCGCGCTGGTTGCGCAAGTTTTCATCATCCACTTTCAGCGCCCGCATCCTGTCGGCTTCGAGCCACAGCACTCTTTCGAGCGCGTTCGACGGCACCGCCTCGTAATAATTCGTGACATCGTAGTGCGTCGAACCATTCAAAACGCCGCCGCTCGAATTGATGAGCTTGATGTGCTGCATTTTCGGCGCGTTCGCCGATCCTTGAAACATCATGTGCTCGAAGAGATGCGCGAAGCCGCTGCGACCGCGCGGTTCGAGGCGAAACCCAATCTTGTAGTACACGCCGACCGTCACCACCGGCGCGGTCGTGTCCGGCGCGATGACCACTTTCAACCCGTTGGCCAGCGTCGTGCTCTCAATCGCAATCTTCGGTTGCTTCACCCTGGTCCCCCCGTCCCTTTTACCTTTGACTTCTTGTTTACAACAACTTTCTCTAAGTCCGCCAGCATGGCAGCGGGATCCTGAGCCAGAACTAGCGCGGCGAGCCGATTCACGGCCTCGTAGGTCTGCGCGAATTCCACAGGCAAATCCTTCATTGCCTCCGTATGCGCCGCCACCACACCATAATCTCCCCGCGAGAGCGGCCCTGTCCACGCCGCGCGCGGCCCCAGCCTTTCAAAATTTTCCAGCACCTGGCGCGTCAGTGGCAGAAGCGCACGCACCGCTTCGCGCCGCTTCATCCCCGCCGCCGTCATTAGCCGCGTGGCCGCTTCCATCAGCGCAAGTACATTCCCCGCAGCCAGCGCCCCCGCCGCGTGATAGAGCGGCTTCTTGGATCCCTCGATGTGCACCGGAATGGCGCCTAGAGCGCGCGCAATCGCTCTGGCAACGCGCACCGCTTGAACATCGCCCTCGATCGCAAAAACTTTTCCATCGAGAGGCGGAACTCCCACGCCGCTAAACGTCTGTAGCGGATGCATCGAGCCGACGGACGCGCCGCACTGCCGGAGTGGATCGAGAACATCGGAACTCAGCGCCCCGCTGGTGTGCAGAACAATTTTGCCGCGCAGCTCTTCGCCGCCGATGCGTGCCAACTCCTCGGCCACCTCGGCCACACAGCGGTCCGGCGTAGTGATCAGAATAACCTGGGCTGCGACCACTTGACGCGTCAGGAAAGCATGCGCGTGCCCGGCTCCGATGGATCGTACGACTTTGCGCGCGGTAGCCTCGCTGCGCGTCACCACCGTGCCGATCTTCCAACCCACCTCGCGCAAGCAACGTCCCAGCGCGCGGCCCACCCGACCTGCACCGATGATCGAAAGGCTCCCTGGCATTACATGTTAGGATAACCTGAGCGCATCACTCGACACCAATTTTGATGCACACTTTTGGACTCGTTGTTTTCTCTTTCATCGCCGCCATCTGGGTGTTCTACGGAGTCCGCGGCGCCTACGGCGCAGCGAAACTCCCCTGGGTCAGAAATTGTGAGCCTGCGAAAGATGCCGCCTGCCCGGGAATTTCGCTCCTCTTCGCCGCGCGGAATGAAGAAGAAAAGCTTCCGACCTCGCTTGCAACTCTCGCCGCGCTCGACTATCCACGCCTGGAAATCATTGCCGTCGACGATCGCTCGCAAGATGCCACAGGCCGCATTCTCGATGATTTTGGCGCCGTACATGCGCGTTTTCGCGCCGTGCATGTCTCCGAACTTCCGAGCGGCTGGCTTGGCAAACCGCATGCGCTGCAAAAAGCGTTCGAAGTCTCTTCCTGCGAGTGGCTTCTCTTCACCGATGCCGATGTAAGCCTGAAGCCGGATGTCCTTCGGCGCGCCATGTCGCTCGTGAAGCAGCAGAATCTCGATCACCTGACGCTGGTCTGCAACGTGGAAATGCACGGCTTCTGGGAAAAAACGCTGCTGACTTTTTTTGGGCTGGCGTTTCATCTATCGACAGACGCACAGAGCGTGAGCAATCCGAATTCACGCGCCTACGTGGGTATAGGAGCATTTCAATTGCTGCGACGGAGCGCTTACGAAGCGATCGGCACGCACCGGCGTTTGGCGATGGAAGTCGTCGACGACATGAAGCTTGGGAAACTCGTGAAGCAATCCGGTTTTCGCTCTTGCGTCGCGGTCGCCCAGGATTTTGTTTCGGTGCGCTGGCATGCGGGAGCGAGAAATATCATTCGCGGTGTGACGAAGAATTTCTTCGCCGCCTTCGGATATAGCGTGGCGTTCGCCGCGGCCGGGCTCACTGGCGTGTTTTTACTGAACGTAGTTCCCTTCGTTGGTATATTAGCCGGGCACGGGTGGATTCGCATTTTATCCGCGATTGCGGTGGCTGTGGCGCTTTGCATGCATGGCGGCGTGAATGTGGCGAATAAAGTTTCGCCGTTGTACGCGTTGACCCATCCGATTGGCGCTGCCATTTTTTGTTACATGATCGTGCGCTCCGTGGCCGTCACACTATGGCAAGGCGGCGTGACATGGCGCGGCACGTTTTATCCTTTGAAGGAACTTAGACGAGGAGTGGTTTAGCGCGGTTAGGCGGTATGGCGGATAATCAGCCGGGCAGGCCCGAGAAAGGGCGGGGCAAGCCCCGCCCCTACAGGCCAAACCTAGACTCTTCTCAAACGATGACGAATCGTCGGCCGACAAAAGCGAAGGTAGGCGTTGCTTGAATCCGGCGGCGGGCGAGCAGCTAAGAATGGGTGTAGGGGCGGGGCTTGCCCCGCCTTTTTGGCATCGAGCTCACACGTCCGACTGAGTCACAACGCCATTAAGGTTTCGGATGCTCGGGATCCGATGACCACTTCAAGGGATTTTCTTGAATGTATCGCTGGGCATTTTTCATGTCGTCGCCACTGCGGATAATGTGCTCGTAATAGCTTCGCTGCCAAAAGGGGAGGCCGCTTCTTTTCAGAAGGCGATTGATCTTGACGGTCGATATCGACTTGAATGCTCCGATTATCGAAGGCAACGAGCACGAGATCGCATGAGCGCGTGCCGAGTTCGGGGCGACGGGCGGGGCAAGCCCCGCCCCTACAATCGCTAGGATGGCGTGCACATGGTTCGGCATGATTATGAATTCGTCGAGGATTAATTGCGGGAAGCGTTCTGGCAATGCGTGCCACGTTTCACGAGCTGCTCCGCCGGCGATACTCAAATCCACGTGTTCGCCGCGAACTGTGGCGAGGCAACACAATTTGTTGTGCGTACAGATGGTTACAAAGTACGGGCCTGCTTGGGAGTAATCGTGATTGGGCAGGCGCAACGATTTGCGGGTCGGATGCGCGGATGTTATCAGCACGGTTAGATATAAATATCATTAGTATTAGAAATGGGCAAGCCTCGGAAAGGGCGGGGCAAGCCCCGCCCCTACAGCTTTGCGGCCGACGAATCGGGTTCTGCGGCGGGCGTTGGAGCTTGCTCGATGGAGAACAGGCCCGTTATGTCTTTTTGCTTTAGCGAGCGGATACGATCGCGGAGTTGCGCGGCGCGTTCGAACTCGAACTTTTTCGCGGCTTCGCGCATTTGCGTTTCGAGCTGTTGCAGCATCTCGGCGAGTTGCTGTTCGTTTTTGATTTTGGATGTGGCGGCGTCCAGCTCCGTATCGTCCGCGGGAATTGTCACATAGTCTGCTTCGACGATCCGCGCAAGATCCATGTCGACGGACTTGATGATGGACATCGGAGTGATGTTGTTTTCCTTGTTGTACTCGAGTTGCTTCGCGCGGCGGCGGTTGGTCTCGTCAATCGCCTGATTCATAGAACCAGTGCGGCGATCGGCGTATAGGATTGCGCGGCCTTCGACGTGGCGCGCGCAGCGGCCCATGGTTTGAATCAAGGCGGTCGCACTTCGCAGATAGCCTTCTTTGTCGGCATCGAGAATGGCGACCATCGACACTTCCGGCAGGTCCAATCCTTCGCGCAGCAGGTTGATGCCGATCAAAACGTCAAATTCGCCACGGCGCAGGTCGCGCAGGATTTTGATGCGGTCGAGCGTTTCGACTTCGGAATGTAGATAGCGGCAGCGCACACCCACTTCCGTAAAATACTCGGATAAATCCTCCGCCATTCGCTTGGTCAGGGTGGTCACGAGGACGCGCTCGCTTTTCTCCGCGCGATTACGAATTTCCTCGAGCAAGTCGTCCACCTGGCCCTTCACAGGGCGAATCTCGACTTGCGGATCAACCAGCCCCGTCGGACGAATGACTTGTTCGACGACGACTCCGCCGGACTTCGTCAGTTCATATGGCCCCGGCGTTGCGGAAACGTAAATGACTTGATTTAGGCGGTGTTCGAACTCTTCGAAGGTCAGCGGACGATTATCCAAGGCGGAAGGCATGCGGAAGCCGTAATCAACGAGCGTTTGCTTGCGCGCGCGGTCGCCGTTGAACATACCGCGCACCTGGCCAACACTTTGGTGGGATTCATCAATGAACATCAGGAAATCCTGTGGAACGTAATCGAGCAGCGTTGGCGGGGCTTCGCCGGGGAGGCGGCCGCTGAGGTGGCGCGAATAGTTTTCGATACCATGGCAATAGCCGATGGTACGCATCATTTCTATGTCGAACATGGTGCGCTGAACGACACGCTGTGCCTCGACAAACTTGCCTTGTTTCTCCAGTTCTTTTTTCCACCACCAAAGCTCTTCCTGAATCGTGACGATGGCCCGGTCGCGGTTTTCCTGGGGTGTCACATAGTGATTCTTCGGAAAAATGGTGACACGCGGTAAGTCCTCCTGGCCGCTCCTGACTTCCCCGCTGAGCGGATCGATCTGGCGAATTTTGTCGATTTCCTCGCCCCACATTTCGAAGCGGAATCCGTCATCCTGGTAGGGCGGATAAATTTCGATCATATCGCCGCGAACGCGAAAGGTGCCGCGGCGCAAATCTTCGGAGCGTTCGTACTGGATGTCCACGAGCTTGTGGAGAATAGTTTCGCGTGAGACGTGCTGACCTTTTTCGAGGGTGACGAGCATGCCGTAGTAGGCTTCCGGCGAACCGATGCCATAGATGCAGGAAACGGAGGCGACGATGATGACGTCGCGGCGCTCGAAGAGCGAGCGTGTGGCGCTCATGCGGAGCTTGTCGAGTTCATCATTGATGGTGGCTTCCTTGTCGATGTAAATGTCGGCGGAGGGAACGTAGGCTTCGGGCTGATAAAAATCGTAGTAGCTGACGAAATATTCGACGGCGTTTTCGGGAAAAAACGATTTGAACTCGTGATAGAGCTGCGCAGCGAGCGTTTTGTTATGCGCGAGGACGAGAGCTGGCCGGTTGCAGGCTTCGATCAGCTTGGCCACAGTGAACGTTTTACCGGAACCGGTGACGCCGAGGAGCACCTGGTGTTTGTCGCCAGCATCGATGCCGCGAAGCAGATGGTCGATGGCCGCGGGCTGATCACCGCGAGGCTGATAATTGCTGCGCAGCTTGAAGTTCATCGAAGAGGTCTCCCGGCACGAATTTCGGGTACTGCCGAAACCTTTATTATACTCCCCGACGCAAATCGGTGCGGCCGGTCTGAGGGAGGAATCCGGCGGAGCCCTCAGGTCGCAATTACCAACTATCGCCGCCGGCGCGCGGCGGCCAGGCGCCCAGGACGCTCCGCACCAGCACGATCTGGCCGACGTGGTAACTGTTGTGCGCCACCATCTGCCAAAGAATCGCGAGCACCGTGGAGGTGTGCGTTTCTTGCTTCGAATGCATTACGGGCACTTCGCGATTCAGCTCGCTCGAATCGGCTTCCGCCATTGCGGCCAGCACACCGATCAGTTCAGCAAATCGGGCGGCTTCCTTTTTCCATTCGCCCTCGCTTGTGGGAGCACCCTTCTGCGGCCAGCTTTCCGCCGCATGGTCGGGGTAGTGTGGCTTTTCGCCGCGAATTCTGCGGAGTTCGTAGTCCGTCCAAAAATTGAGGTGCCACACAATTTGCCAGACTGAATGCGGAAGATGGTCCACATGACGCCCCGCTAATTCCGCGGAGAGGTCTTCGACACAAGCGAGCGGGTTCGCGTGGGCGCCTTTTCCATAGAGCAGCTCGATCAATGTGCGTTGCGGCATGACAGTTTTCCTTGGAAGAAATACTCGATCACGAGTCAGGGATGATTGGCAGGCGTCTCCGAAAGCAGTGTCACTTGCGCGTGGCTCTCCGCGTCGATCATGTAATGAACGCGATTTGAGCCATCCGCTTTCGCAACGATGACGTTCATCGATTGATTCGCGTCTTCCGTCGCGCGCACGACCAGACCCGTTTGCAGGGAGATGTAGGTGATGGTTTCGTTCTTGCCCTTGGCAATGCCCATGGTGCGCAGGTCGTGGAGTTTGTAATCCTCCGGCGTAGCGTCTTTTTGCGACGATTTCTGTTTGAGAATGGCGGTTGTCAGAATCACCGCACATTTTTCCTGAGTTTGGTCACCTGGGGCAAGATCGCCCTGAGGTGTTATTTGCATCGCGCCGCAGGGCGCATCGTTCACGTACTCCGATTCTTTTTCCCAGGAAAGGCCCGCGAGCAATGCATTGGAAATCGCCTCTTCGGCTTTCCACTTCTCGCCAGGCTTTACGCCTTTCTCAGGGAAGGATGCGCCGGCCCCGAATCGCGCCACCCATTCCTGCCAGGCGGCTTGCTCGTCGGCGGAGAGTTTATCCAGGCCTTCGATGCCGGTGATTTGCCCATCCGCGTGAAGATCAAATTCCACGGACTTTTCAGGTTTGCCGGATTGTGTTGTGTCGGCGGAGATTTGTGTGCCATTCGACGGCGCTGCGGAGCCAGAGGGTGCGGCTTTTGGGGCAACGGCATCTGGCTCGAGGATTCGCGTGCGCAAACGCGCTACTTGCTTGCCAGCATCGACGCGCAGATCTTGCACCTCAGCTAGAAGAATAAGATTTTCATTGGTCTGGCCGCCCGCGGGAGACATAGGTGCGGCGACGGTGCTTTCGGTATTCGTGTTGGATTTTGCGCTGTAGCCAATTTGATAGCGAATGGTCTGGCCGACGGTGAGTTTGGGGAAGAGCACGACGCGTTCGGCGTTATCGCGCGCCGCGCACGGGACTGCCGCGGCGATCAAGCAGCAGCCAAGCAATCGCAGACATATCTTCATAACAGGTTGTTCATGGCAGGCGCGCCTGCCGGGCGTCATTTCTCCGGCGCTTTAAAATGCTTGTCGAAGAACTCGATTGTCGCGTGATACGCGGCGAGCCAGGTTCGATGCAACAGGAAATCGTGAATTTCATCGGGAAAAACCAATTGCTCGAACTCGACGTTCTGTTTTCGCAGCGCTTCGGCGAGATCGACCGTTTCGGCGAACGGAACGTTGCGGTCGTCGTCGCCCTGAATCAAGAGAACGGGAGAGCGCCACGTGCTGATGGAAGAAAGTGGCGACGATTCCCACGCGAGCCTCGCGAAATCGGTGCGATCCGTTGGGCGGTAGCCCGAAGCAAAAGTAGGAATCTCGGTATTCCAATCGTGGACACCGTGCATGTCGACGCCCGCCGCGAAAAGATCGGAGGAGCGGGCAAGGCCGAGAGCCGTCAAGTAACCGCCGTAGCTGCCGCCCCAGAGACCGATGCGAGCGGGATCGACGTCTGGTCGCGAGCGAAGATAGAGTCCAGCACCTTCGACGTCGTTAAATTCGCTGGCGCCGGCCGCGCCGTAATTGAGAGCTTCGCGAAAATTTAGCCCATAGCCGATGCCGCTGCGATAGTTCACCGCGAGAACGATGTAGCCGCGGCTGGCGAGGTACTGATTCATCGCGTAGGCGTTGCTGTAATAAAACATGTAGTGAAAGCCGAGGAGCATCTGGCGACGCGAACCGCCGTGGAAGAAGCACAGCGCGGGATGACGCGCGCCGTCGCCGGCATTGCGCGGAAGAAAAAGCTGCGCGTGAATCTGCATGCCGTCAACACCGGAAAGAATCACTTGCTGGGGCGTTACCATGGCGCTCGCTGGAAAATCAGCAGGAAGCGATTCGGGAGCGAGGTCGCGGATTTCGCTTTTGCTTGCAACAAGCGCCGGACGCATCATGGTGTGCGCGTCGGAACGCAAAACCAAAATCGTTTTGTTGTCGCTTGCGAGTACAGGAGCAGTTTCGATGCCGCTGCCTGAGGTCACGGCCTCCGGATGATCGCCGTTGGACGAAACCTTCCAGACGTGGCGCCGATCGATGTCGTCTTGATTCGAAGAATAGACAATGGTCTGGCCGTTCCAACTGGCCGCGACATATTCCACTTCGAAATTTCCCGGCGTGAGCGGTTTGGCTGCGCCGCCGCTTACGGGAGCGGACCACAAGTGAATCCAACCGCCGCGTTCCCACGGGAAAACGATCCGGTCGCCGGCCCAGATCAACTGATTCTCGGCGACAACTTCGTGAAACACACTGCCGCTACCTGCATCCGCGTGCCAAATTTCCTGGTCCTTGCCTGTCGTGGCGTCAGCGATGCGAATGGACCAGGGCTGCCCTTCGCGGTCCGGGCTAAACGGAAGCCTGTCTTTGGCCACCGCAATACGAACAAACGCAATTCTCCGGCTGTCGGGCGACCAAGCAGCTTGGCGATCTGTGTCCACGCTTGGTTCGAGATAAATCAACGACTTTGCCGCGACGTCGTAAACGCCAATGAAACCGTGGTCTCCGCGGCGGCTCGCGAAGGCCAGCTTCGAGCCATCGGGCGACCAACGGAGTTCGCTCGCACCGCCGTTCGAATGAATCAACTGCTCGGCTTTTTCGCTGCCATCCAGCTTTGCGATCCACACTTGCGTCTTGAAAATGAACGCGACAGTGCCGCCCTTCGGCGATACGGCGGGGGAATGCCCTTCGCCAAGTTTTTTTGGCGCGCCGCCGTTCAACGAAACAGCCCAAATATTCTGCTCGACGCCCTGCGGCGAATTGGCGGGGTTAGGATATCCTGCGTTCGCGAATTCAAGGTCGCCGCCACGCGTGTAGACAATCGTCTCCGCGTCCGGCGCCCAGCTAAGCATCCCGAGATCCTGCCCGTCGTCGTCCTTGTACGAAGTGATTTGCCGCGACTTGTAGCTGCCGTCCGGCGCGGGCTCCGCGATCCAAAGATTGCGCGCTCCATTCGTGTTGAAAACCCACGCGACGCGGCCCTTCGCGGGCGCAGCGGTCAATTCCGTCGGAAACGGCGCGCTCAGAAACTGTTCGAGGGTCGGCGCCTTTTGCGCCTTCGCTGCCGGGCAAATCACCAACGCTGCAAGGATCACGAGCGGAACATAGCGTTTCATCAACAGCCTCCACAGGTCATCGAATTTTGCGGTCAAATTCGTCTTCATAAAATCGCGCTCAAATCTTAGTCCGCAGGCTGGCGCGCGGCCGCTTTTTCTACGGAGACGCGCGGCCCGTCCAGCGGACCCGATATTTTCAACACGTGACCGGCGTTCTTCACGCCGATCGTCCCGCCGCGCCTTTTGCCTGCACTCGCCGTTTCTATCGTGAAATCGGCGTCGCGCGCGAAACTCACCGATCCTTGCAACGAAGTCTTCTCCGCGCCGGATTCCAGCGTCAGATTCTCGACGCTGACAGCGCGGTTGCGCATCGTAAACGTACCTGCGCCGCTTGTCCACCGCGAAGTGCCGGTATGTGGCGCGCCGTCGGTCACGCTCGCACTCACGTCCCAGCCTCGAAATTCCGCGTTCTTGAGCTGAACTTCCCCGCCGCCCGCCAATTTTTGCAGAAGTTCGTCTCGCCCGACTCCTTCGGTCACAACGTGGACCGTGCCAGAAGCGAAGCCTGCCAAGCGCTCCGCGAATCGCCCTGCCGCGGGAAGTTCCGCAAGATTCACACGGTCGAGCTTTGCGGTCACATCATATTTCGGAAGTGGAGCAAACTTCGCGATCACCTGGGCGTGCACCGTTCCGCCGGCCCACTGCGCAGCCGCGTCGCGCACGTCGAGTCGCAAATCGTGCAGCGATCCCTCCGCGCGTACGTTCGTTAGCTTTAGCTTCTCGACCGTCAATTCCCCAATGTTGAGTTCGCCGTCGGCGTTGACTTGGCGGACCAGCTCGCTCGCGGCAGGACTCGGCGACGATCCGCCGAGGAGCGAAGGCAACAGTCTCTGCAGCCAGTTTGGCCTCGCGCGCGGACCTACCCAGCGATCAAGCTCAGCGGCATTCATGCGATCGGTAGTTAAACTAAAATTCCATTTCGGAGGGTCTTCGCTACCACCAATATTTGCTTCCGTAATTGAGCCAGACCAAGTGCTGCCGAATCCAGTTACTTTCGTCATATCCACGGAGCGCTGCCCATCTTTCCAGTTGAGCGTGCTTTGATCCACGGCGAGCGGCTGGTTTAGTCCGGCGATCGCGAGCTTCGCCTTGCTAAAAAGAATTCTGCCGTTCCAGCGGCCGGCGAAAGGCTTCTGCCATTCCCATCGCGTTACCGCGAGCGCATCTCCCGTGAGTTCCCACCCGTGATTTACCGGCCGACCCAAAGCTGCCGCGGCTTTCAGCACGTCTTCGGCTTTTTGCACATGGCCTTCGATGCTGATGTTGCCAGCTTGCGTATCCAGATCTTGATTAAACGTAACGTCCGCGGCGTTTTCCATCAGCGTCGCGATGCGCCGCTTCTTGGGCGCGATAACATCACGGGCCGAACCGCCTAGAGCTATGCGCACCGGCTCAGACACAAGTTGGTTTCGTTCGCGTCCAATGTGCACGGGCCCGATGCGCAACGAAACCTTTAGCCCTGGCACTTTTAATACGCCGCCATTGCTTGAGAATGCGGCCTCGTCAATCTCCAACGGCCAGCCATGCAGCGCCATCGCGCCAGTAAAGAACTGCTCGGCTGAGACACCTTCGTCTACGCCGGGATGGAACGCCCGGTACCATGCGAGCAGATCGGCCGCTTGAATCCCAGAAGAATCCAGATGCACCTCGAAGGCGGCCGCAGGCCCGGTAACATATTTTGCCCCGCCGCGCAGATTCGAACGCGGCCCTTCGATCGTCATTTCATCCGTGCGAACGCTTCCCTCTGCGACATTCCAACGCCCTTTGACGCCGAGCCGCAGTCTGGGATTATCGCCGCGCTCGATCAAATCCCAGCGATGAATTTGCGCCGCGCGGGCTTCCATGGAAAAAATCCACTGCCCTGGCGGTGTGTCGGCGCTCGAACTTGACCCGGCTTCAGATGCGCCACTCTTCAGCGTGCCATCCAGGGTAAACACGCCGCGCATGCCATAATCACGGCCGCTGAGTAGCCGGAACAAATCGGCGAGCGAAACTTCCTCCCAGTGCACCGCAATTTGCGCAGGCTGCAACCGCACTGAAGTTCCAGCAATGTCGCCTCGTACCCTCACGGTTCCCGCGGATTGCAGCACAACGCCGCTGCGCCACGGTTGCGCTTCCAGGCGGAGTTGCCAGCGGCCTGGCACAATCTGGTCGACGCTTCCTGAAACGCCGGTCAGGGCAAAGGGAAGTTTGTCGTCGGTATTCTTGAAATTAATGCGGCCATCATCGAAATCGATTTTTAGCAGCCGGTTCACTGGCGCGATGGCAGACGGCGGTCCGTAGACGCGCGTGTGTGTTTCCGCAGCAGCTTTTGGCGGAGGTAGCCAGCGCTCCAGATTCCACCTACCCTGATTGTTGCGCACCAAAATCAAACTCGGCCGGCTGAGCGAGAGCGTTCCGAATTCGAAATGGCCACGCAGCAATCCGCTCCACCGCAGCCCAGCGGACAGATTATCCGCGCGTAGAAAATATTCGTTGCCGAACGCAGGATCTTCGCCGACCGTCACTTGCTCCGCATCCAGCCGGGGAGCAGGCAGCAGTTGCACCGCGAAGCGTCCAACCTCAACCGGCCGGCCAAACGCCATTTCCAGTTGCGCGGTGAGATACGCATGCATGTGGCGCGTGCGGACCAGCAGCGACACAACGATCTGCATGGCTACAAGCAGCGCCACGATCGTAAGCGCCAGCTTCCACCACTTGCGCCGCATGTTCATCTTGTCCGGAAGTTTCGCAGACTGACCTGTAAATGAAAAGCTACTGTAAGACCTGCTTCACGCTGGCTTCGTTTTGTTCCAGAAGTCGGTTTTTCCTTCAGCACTTCAAGAAAATTGCGTTCAAAAAATCCTGACAAACTCAGTGCACCGTATGCAGCATGCGGCTCCAGCGCGTGCGGGCCGGAAGGTGGGCAAGTGTGTCGAAAACTCCCATTAATCGCTGAATAAAAGTGGTTTGCGTGTAGTCGCTGCTCGTTGCGTCCACCGACCAATAAATCAGGAAAGGCCGCCCCATAATCGCGCTGCGATCCACAAATCCCCAGTACCGGCTGTCCGAGCTGCGGTCCCGGTTGTCGCCCATGGCGAATAACTTCCCGGGTGGCACGACGATTTCGTCGCCTTGCATGTAGCTGCGAAGCGTTTCCCTCCAGCCCGATTCCGGAACAACCTGCGGGGAAATCAGCATGCCTCTCGACGGAGGAAAAGAATAGTTGAAGTTGTCGTACGGCGCCGACGGGTCGTGCACCACATATGGCTCGTTCAGCGGCTTTCCATTCACGTACATCTGCTGGTCGACGAGCTTCAGGCGGTCACCCGGCAAGCCAATCACGCGTTTCACAAAATGCTGATGGTCCGAATACGGGTATTTGAAAACGATGATGTCGCCCCGCTCCAACGGCCGGTACGGAAGGACTTTCTCATACCACGCGCCGCTGCCGCCGAAAATGAACTTGTTAACAAGCAGATGGTCGCCAATCAACAGCGTACCTTCCATGGAAGCCGAGGGAATTTTGAACGCTTGAACGACGAAGCTGGTCCCAAACAGCGCCAGTAGCACGGTCACCAGCAACGATTCCAGATACTCGGAAATCGTCGTAGGATCCTCGTGCAGCTCTTCTTTTTTCGTCTCCGCCGGAGCCACCGGATCCACAGCCTCTTCGACCTTCAGCGCTGTCTCTTCCGCCATTCGCTTTCAACCTTTCCGTTCCGCGCGCGCGTCAGTTTTCTCCAGGAGCTTCATCGCGCTCTGCGCAGCCCGCTGCTCGGCTTCTTTCTTTGTGCTGCCCTCGCCGCTGGCCATGCGTTCGCCCTTGATCCAGACTTCCACCTGAAAAACCTTCTGATGATCCGGGCCGCTTTCGGCCGACAGCCGGTACTCGGCGGGCGGTTTCCCTTGTCCCTGCAAGAATTCCTGGAGCGCCGACTTACGGTCCGAGTCCGCGATGCGCTCGCCGCGCTCCTCAAGCGCTTGTTCAAACAGCAGCCGCTTGAGCATTTCCCGCGCGGGTGAGAGTCCGGCATCCAGATAAACCGCGGCGACCACCGCTTCGAAGGCATCCGCAAGGAGCGCGGGCTTTTCCCGCCCACCGGTTTTTTCTTCGCCGCGTCCCAGCCGCAAATGCTCGCCAAGCCTTACCCGGCTGGCCGCGTCATGGAGGGAGCGGGCATTCACAAGCCGTGCCCTGCTCTTCGAGAGCTGGCCTTCGCTCCACTCGGGGAACGACTTCAGCAGATATTCTCTCGCCAGCAACTCCAGAACGGCGTCCCCCAGAAATTCCAGCCTCTCGTTGTCCTGGATGGCAGCCGCTTCCGCGGAATCTTCCTTACGCTCGGCACGCAACTCTGGGACGGCGGAGCTATGCGTCAAAGCGCGCTGCAGAAGCTCCGGTCTTTTGAACCGATAACCGAGACGCTCTTCGAGTTGCTCTGCGTCACTTTGTGTCATGGACCTGAACAGCGCGATGCCTGCTCGCGACGCTTATTTTGGTGCGCTCAACTGCGTGGCGCCGAGTTTCTTTGCCTCTTCAGCGCTGCTCTTACACGTTGGCTGCAAGCTTCCGGGAATGGATGCGCACTTGTTGAATGCCGTTACAGCCGCATCAAAATGGGAAGTCTTCTGGTTCGAAATGCCCAAAACATAGAAGGTCACAGGATCAGCTTCCGGATTTGGATCCACCTTGACGGACGCCTCAAATTCTGGAATCGCGTCGTCAAATTTGCCACGGCGGAAATAAACGAGGCCCAACCCTCCGTGCGCCATGGCCAGCGTCTGGTTTTTGGCGAGTGTGAACTGCGCGTCTGTCATGCCCTCGGGCTTGGTAATCGTGGGAGTGAGTTCGATCGCCGACTTGGAAAATTTCTCGGCCTTGTCCAGTTGCTGCGCGGCATTCGGCATGTTCGAGTTCCACGCTCGCGGCAGCGTTTGGCCCAGAATCGCCATCGTCTGCACATCGTTCGGAGCCAAAGCTACATCTTTCTCTCCCGCGTCTTGCATTTTCTGAATCTGGTTATCCGCCAGATAGAGTTTCACGAGGTTCGAATACACGACCGCGAGGTAGCGGCTCTGCGCATATTTCTGCACAAATGCTTCGCCCGCCTGAGTCTTTTTGGCGCCTTCCGTAATCGGAATGGCGTCAAACGCCTTGAACGCAGCATCTTCTTCCGCGTTCACCGGAGGCGCCGGCGTGTCCAGCGTCAGCGTGTTTGCTTTGTCTTTATCGGTTTGCTGCTGTGCGGGCGGAGCGCTCTGGCCACTTTGTCCGCTTTGAGTGCTGCCGCTCTGCGCGGCCGCTCCAGCGCATCCTAACAGAAGCATTCCTGCGAAAGCCCCCGCTTCCATCCACTTCTCCCAAGTCCCCTTCATTTCCCGCCTCCTGTTTGTTTCTTAAATTCGTCGCCCAAATCCGCAGACTTGAGTTGCTCCGAATCGTTCTTTCCAATCTTTCCCGTTGCCGTTCCTTAAAACTAAGGCCGCTCAGCCGGTTTCTCAAGGTTCACAGCTTCGAGACCCTTCTGCGCCGCTTGCCTTGCCTGCTCCGGTCCCCCCGGCACGGCGAGTGCCGCTTGAAACTCGCTTTTGGCGAGTCCTTGCTGCCCTTCGTCATCATAAATCCGCGCCAGATAGATATGCGACCACGTCAGCACCATCGGATCCTGGTTCGCCGCGTGCTCTCCCGTCGTCAGCCTGCCAAATACCTCTTTGGCGCGCGGCCCATCGTGCTCCAGCAACGCCACCAACCCCAAACCGTACCACGCGCGGATCTGATCCGGATACTTCGCCAGAACCTTCTGGAACGATTGCTCCGCGGCTCGCGGATTTTTCTCCGCGATTCGCTTCTCGCCATCCGTCAGCTCGGCGATCGCTTCCGCATCGTTAGGGACTGTCGTTGGTTGAGCCACCTTCCGCCGCGTCACGGCTTCGCTGGCAGGGTCGTCCGTGCTGTGACCTCGATCCGCAAAAGCAAATTGGATGCCGCCAATTCGCTTGGCCTCCGCTGTCAAATTGATGCCCCTCACCAAATCCGGAAAATAGAGCGCCATCGACGGTTCGGAACCTTCGTACTTAGTCAGTCCCTCAAAAAGCGGCCTTACCAGCACGTAGCCGTCCGCGTCATCGCGGTCTATCGCCGCGTCTCTTTCGCCCGGCGACTCCTTCTTCAGCTTTAGTTCCACCGCCCGCACCAAACACTCAGCGAAATAAGACTCATAGTCCTCTTTCAGGTCCGGCGCCAGCCGAGGCGCCAGGGCGGCCTTCTCAAAGAGTTGCCGTTTCGCCGCCAGGACGTGGGGATATTGCTGCGGGAGCGGGTCGAGCAGGAAGTGCAGGAAGGCGTGTCTTATGATGTCCGTAGGAATGTCATCCGAGCCGCTCAGAACGATCGAATAGTGCTCGCCCGAGTTCCGCACGTTCGTGATACGCCCGACCAGCGGCTCCAAAACGATTGTGAACGTCCGCTCCGTCGAGGCATCTTGAAGCTGCCGCAAATATCCCGTGGTTACAAATACGATCTGGGAGATCGGATCATGCACCTTCGCAATCTCTCCGTTGTAGATGGGCTGCAATCCACGCCACAGCTGCCCGATCTTTTGCTCCTTGTAATAGTTCGACAGGATTTCGCTGAAGCCTTCTAACGCCAGCACTTCCGTCGGCTGGTCGTCTCGCTTAAGAGTCATCTCAAACCTGGGCGCGGGCCCCGAGAGCAGTCCAAACCAAATGTAGCGGGAGAGTGTCGCTCCCGAATCGCGCACCACATGTTCCTTGTAGAACTCCCTCACCGCGTCTACCGCCGGCCCTTGCTGATGCTGCATCTGGTCGCGAAGCCGTGCGCGCAGCGGGTGCCAATTATCCGCGCTAACGTTCGATTCGAATCCAGCCGCCAGCAGCGCGCACATCGTCGCAAACATGGCCTCGCTGCCATCCACAGAAACGTTGGTGACCGGCGCTGTTTGCCGAGGCGCGGGAGGCAGAGGCACTTGTCCGCTCGCCACCAGCGGTCCCAATAAAAAGACCGTCGCCGCGCACAATCCCGCCACCGCTTTTTGCCGAAGTTGTTTTGTCATGAACTTTGCCGCAGTTTTCGCTCGAGCTGGTTAGTTTCTCAACTGCTTGTTCAACTTTTGAGGTGGGAGCGACGCTGGGTCTGCCTCCGCACTTCTCCGTCTTTATCCCCTGGGGCGCTCACTATCCTGTGGTCACCCTGCAGCATCCTGTCAATTTACAAGCGCCCTTCCCATCCGTCAAGGAATCAACCGCCTGTTCAGCCCGCTCGCCATCCAACTCTTGCTACTCTGGCAAGCATCTGTTAACAGTGAGGATGCGTTCACACCCACCGCGGGATGGCCCGACTTTCATGTGTTCCCTGCTTTCAAAAATGACCGGCTTTTTCTTTGCCGTTTCCGCCCTCCCGGCGGTCTTGCCTCTAACCCTCAACGCTCACTTCTTTCGCGAGGGCGCGGAAACTTCTGCGCGGCATTCTGCGCCGTCCTCCTCCGCGCAGGACTCTACGGCCACTCCCTCGGGCAAGCGTCGGCTAACGCAAGAAATTCAACTCACTGGAGATTCTTCCTGGGTTGACACCGGTATCGACGTGCAAGCAGGCGAACACGTGGTTGCGACAGCAACGGGAACGCTTCGCTATGTCGACCAGCAAACCGACACCACTCCTGCCGGAATCGCCCGCGGCTTCAAAGACCTTCTCCGCAATCTGCCCTTTAACGAAGCGGGCCGCGGCGCAGTTATTGGTCGCATCGGCGACAAAGAAACCTCGCAGCCGTTCCTCATTGGCACGAAACGCGACCTCGTCTCGCCCATCTCGGGCCGCCTCTCGATAGGCATCAATCAGCTCAGCAGCGACACCGGCGACGGCACATATTCGGTTCACATCGAGATTTACGCCGCCGATGCCAACGCCGTGCTCTACACCGCCAAAGCCGTGCCCGCCATTCGCGGCGTCGACAATGATCTCTTCGCGAAAATTCCGCGCCGCATCTCCGATAAAACCGGCGACCCCGGCGATATGGTCAACTTTCTGATCATCGGCTCCCAAGACGCCATTGAAAAAGTCTTCACTACATCTGGATGGGTTAAGGTCGATGCCAACGTCAAACAAACCGTCCTCCACGGCTTCCTCGAAAGCATCTCCAAGGAATCCTACCTCACCATGCCCATGAGCCCTCTTTATCTCTTCGGCCGCCAACAGGATTATGGCTGGGCGCACGCAGAACCCATCGCGGTCGTCGCCTCGCGCAATCACCTGCGCATCTGGAAAGCTCCGTTCGAAATCAACGGCCGCACGCTCTGGGTCGGTGCCGCCACCCACGACGTCGGCTTCGAAAAAGATCAGCGCAACAACGGCCTCACTCACAAAATCGATCCCAACATCGACTTGGAGCGCGACTTCGTGGAAAAAACGCTCACCTCCACTGGGCTGGTTGCGGAAATCACCCATGTCCTTCCCGCAAATCCCATGCTGGAGGCCAAGACGGCCACCGGCGGAAGCTTTCACTCGAACGGCCAGGTTTTGGTATTGAAACTCGGCGAGTCCTCAAAGCAGCAATAAAGTCCCCGAGGACGGCGTAAATTGGCAGTACTTGGAGTATGATGCCCGCCGCCGAGAGGCCTTCGAATGGCCCGTAACCAGTCCAGGAGACCACGATGCCCGTCGCCAAACCTGCCAACGAACCAGCGCGCCTCGCTGCACTGGAACGGTACGGTCTGCTCGACACCGACCCCGAAGAGTCGTTCGACGATTTAACGCAGCTCGCTTCGTTCATCTGCAAAACGCCCATCGCGCTCATCTCCTTAATCGGCGATGAACGCCAATGGTTCAAGTCGCGCATTGGCATCGATGCCACGGAAACCTCGCGCGAAGTCGCCTTCTGTTCCCACGCTATTCTGCAAGCGGATGTTTTCGTAGTTCCCGACGCGCTAAAAGACGAGCGTTTCCGCGATAATCCGCTTGTCGTTTCCGACCCGCACATCCGCTTCTACGCCGGCGCTCCTCTCATCAACGAAGAAGGCTACGCGCTCGGCACGCTCTGCGTAGTCGATCAGACTCCCCGCGAGTTGGAGCCCGAACAAAAAGAGGCCCTGAAGGCCCTGAGCCGCCTCGTCCTGGCTCAAATGGAATTTCGCCGCAATCTGATTTTGTTGAAGGAAGCCCTCAGTGACCGCACAAAAGTAGAGCACGAGCGCGAACAAGAACTCCTCAAACTACAGGCCACCCTAATGCGCGTCCTCGGCCTGCGACATTCCGTCTCAGCCAGGTGATTCTAGGAACCAAGAAGATTTTATTCTTGTTTGTTTTCGCCGAGACTTGACGCTGTTCGATGATCGAATCTTCTTTTGACTGCCAATAGGATGGAAACGAGCACGCACCACGCGAATACCGCCAACACCACGTGATTTAGAGACGCCGAAATCTGGTCCTGGCTCTTGCTTATGAGGTAGGAGCGGTCGGCGATAATTTTTTCGTATTCTTGAGTGTTACAGCCTTTGTAACTCACGCTTACAAAACCAAGCACTGCCGGTAACACTATGCCCACCGGAAATAGCCGCGACAGCAGTTCTCGCAACGCTTTCCAAGGCAGCGCGCTCGCAACCCGGTGAAACGGGGCTCTCAGCCAAAGGTAAGCCGCCAAGCCGATCACCACGGAAGTCACGGCGACGCAAAAGTAGGAAACGACTAGATACTGCTCATTTGTCATCTTTGGGCTTCAGTGTGGCCACGAGGATGGTCATCAGCACGAGGTAGATCGCAAGTGTGAGAAAAATGTATCCCAGGGAGTCTCCCAACCCCGCAGCAACGAGCCAGACGTACTCCATGAAGTGTTGGCCGGGCTTCACGTCCGGGTTCCCCGTCACTGCTTGCCCGATAACTCCGAAGATGAGCAAGAGCAAAAAGGCGCGCGTGAAAAAAACTACGCCTCCAGGCACGGCCACCGTTCGAGACAGCAGCTCGCCAAGGCCGCGGCGCGCCAGCAAATACACGAGAATCGCAAGGGCAATCGCGAGAAATACCACAACGAGGTGGACAACAAGAGCTGGCGACAAAGGCCCCTCCTCTGGAGTTAGTGATGTCCTAATCTCCAGGTCGGTCGCGATCCAAACCGATACATAATCGCTTTATTGGGACGAGATTCTGTTCTTCGCAAGCGGCCTTGTCAATGCGATCTAAGCGCCGCCCACCGCCCGCCGTAAAACGTCCCGCGAAATATTCGCCCCGCTCACTACCAGCACAACGCTGTCGCCAAATTCCGCGCCCCCCGCAAGCAGCGCCCCAGTACTTGCAGCCCCCGCTGGTTCCGCCAAAACATGTTCCTCCATGAGCAAAATCTCAATCGCCCGCAACATCGCCTCCTCGCTAACGAGCACTACATCATCGACAAGTCTCTTCACATCGTTCACGTTCGCCTCATTCGGCGTCCGCGTGGCCAACCCATCCGCAATCGTGTCGCAAATGTCCGTCCCCACGACTCGATCTTCTTTCCACGACCTGTAATACGCCGGAGCCCGCTCGGCCTGGACCCCAATAATCCTCACGCGCGGCGCGATCTGCTTCACCGCCGCCGCAACCCCGCGAATCAAAGCCGTATCTCCCATCGGCACGACGATCGTGTCAGTCGTTGGCAGCTGTTCGAGAATTTCGCAACCAATCGTTCCCGGCCCCGCCGGCAAATTCCCATCGCTAGCGTCATCCAAAAAATAAACCCCAGGCCGCCTCGCATACTCGTTCGCCAATGCAAACGCCGCCGCCAAATCCGTCCCGCCACTCTCCACAATCTCCGCCCCTAGCGAAGCAATCCTCCCCCTCTTCACCGGATTGCACCCCGTAGGCAAAAATATCCGCGCCCTAACTCCAAGCAGTTTCGCCGCCCATGCCACCGCCGCCCCATGATTCCCCGTGCTCGACGCAATCACTTCTTCCACACTTCCCCGCTTCAATCGCGTCGCCAACCCCCATAAAGCCCCACGCACCTTGAACGACCCCGTAGGCAGCTCCGCCTCCAATTTCAACCAAACCAGCTTTCCCACCCTCCCACTCAAATACGGCGCCGCCACCGATCGCGTCGCCCCAAAATGCCCTGCCAGGAATCGCTGCGCCTCGCGAATCGCGTCTAACTGTGGCCGAATCTCCAAGGTTTCCTCGTGAACCGCTAAAGAACTATATCGCAATAGCGTATCTCGATTCGGGCGTTGCTCGAATCTGGGGGGCTCATCAGGCGGTAGCCCTGGAACCGAACTTCTCGCACTCCTTTTCCGTAAAATACGCTATCATCGGCCAACTCTCCGTGCAGGGTCGCGAGTGGCCTACTCTTACCTCGGGAGGTAACGCGAACATGCGCCCTTTCTCCTGGCTCCATAGCTTCCTGCTGGATCTTCGCTATGCCGCGCGCGGGTTGCGCAAGAATCCTGGCTTTGTTCTGATCGTTGTCCTTTCTCTTGCCCTCGGCATCGGCGCCAACACCACGATCTTCAGCGTGATGAACGCGCTCATCTACCGTCCGCTCTCCTACGATCCTCACAATCGATTAGTCGCTATCTGGGAAACGCCGGTCGGCCACCCAGACCAGTGGCAAGCCCCTCCCATCGCGGAGCTTCTCGACTGGCAAGGGGAAAATAACGTCTTCGACGATATCGCTCTGGTCGGCGACACCGAATCCGCCATCATATCCGGTCCTGGCGGTCAGGAAACGGTACGCCTCTCCGACGTCACTCCCAACTATTTTTCTCTCCTCGGCGCCAAGCCCCTCCTTGGCAGAATTTTCACCGCCGAAGAAATGCAGGAGTTCACGCAAACGGTCGTCATCAGCAACTCTTTTTGGAAAACTCACTTCCAGAGCGACCCGAACGCCATCGGCAAGACGTTCACCATTCACAGTTTGGGAATTCTCTGCACCATCGTCGGAGTCATGCCTGCAGGCTTCAACGATCTCTACGGCCAGGCCGTCGACTTCTGGGAACCGAAGAACGCCGCCAGTCCACGCTATTCCGCCCGCCAGGATCACTGGCTCATGCCCGTCGCTCGTATGAAGCCGGGCGTCACGCTTGCGCAAGCGCAAGCTGAAATGGATGTCATCGCCCGCCGCGTCGAGCAACAGCATCCCGAGACGAATAAAGGCATCGGCAAAAAAGTACAGCCGCTCCACGACGCCATCTTCGGCTTCGCCAAAGCGCCTATGTATCCGCTCTTCGTCGCCGTCTCCCTGGTCCTGCTCATCGCTTGCGCCAACGTCGCCAATCTTCTGCAGTCGCGCACCGAAACGCGCCGCAGCGAATACGCGGTCCGCGCTTCTCTCGGCGCAAGTCGTGCCCGCCTCGTTCAGCAACTCTTCGCGGAAAGTTCGCTCCTCGCGCTTTCGGGTGGCCTTCTAGGTGTTCTTCTTTGTTTTTGGGGCATCAATATTTTTCGCAGCCTCACCGGAGACTTCGCCGGCTCGTCGATCATTCACGTCGATTTCCGCGTTGTCCTCTTCACTCTCGGGATCTCGCTCATCACTGCATTCCTCTTTGGCCTCTTCCCCGCCATTCAAGCTTCTAATCCGGACATCAACGCCACGCTCCGCGAAGGCTCCCTCCGCACTTCCACCGGCTCCCGCGGCATCGCGCGCCACGCCATCGCCATCAGCGAAATTGCTCTCGCCATGGTTCTGCTCATCGCCGCCGGCCTGATGATCAATTCCCTGCTTCGCGTGCAGCGCGTCAATCCCGGCTTTGACTCCAGTAACCTCCTCACCATGCGCCTGCAGCTTCCCGAAGGCGGCCGCTACATGCAACGTGTCCCCGGCGGCGATATGGAACGCGCCACGCCGCAAGTCACTGCCTTCTTCCAACAGCTCGTCGAGCGCGTGAAAGCTCTTCCCGGCGTTGCCTCGGCCGGCTCCATCACCAGCGCCCCGGGCCGTTTCGCCATGGAGCACAGCTTCACCATCCTTGGCCACCCCGCGCCGCTTGCCGATCAGCGTCCCGACGCTGGCTACACCGAATGCTCGCCTTCGATTTTTCAAACGCTGAAAATCCCTCTCAAGCGCGGCCGCTACCTTGACGACCACGATTCCGGAGCCGCTCCGTGGGCCGTCGTCGTAAACGAAACTTTCGTCCATCGCTTCTTCCCCGAAGAAGATCCCATCGGCCGCCAACTGCTGCTCCGTTATGACCCTTATCCTGTGGACGAAGAGCGTCCCCGCGTCATCGTTGGCGTCGTTGGCGACATCAAACAATACGGCCTCGGCAGAGACACGCCGCCATACATCTACGCCTCCAACCTTCAGCAACCCGCCGTTTTTCCCGGCGGCACGATTCTCGGCCACCTCCGCCAGGATCTGGTCATTCGCTCGTCCCCCGGCATGCGCACCGAAGACCTGACGCTGTCCGTGAAAAAGATTGTCTCGGACCTCGACACGGATCAGCCCATCGAGCAAGTCATGACCGTGAGCCAGGTCCTCGACCGCTCCACTGAGGACTATCAAGTTTTCATGAAAATTCTGGGATCTTTTGGCGCTTTCGCCATATTGCTCGCCGTGATGGGCATCTACGGCGTTATGTCTTACTACGTCAGCCAACGCACCCGCGAAATCGGCATCCGCGTAGCGCTCGGCGCGGAAACCACCGACGTGCTCGCTCTCGTCATCCGCCTCGCGTTGAAACTCGCGCTGGTGGGCATCGCCGCAGGCAGTCTCCTCGCTCTCGCTGTCAGCCGTGTGCTCATCCGTTTCCTCTACAACGTCACGCCCAGCGACCCGCTCACCTACGCCGCCGTCGCCGCCATCCTGCTCGCTGTGGCCCTGCTCGCCGCGTTTCTCCCGGCCCGCCGCGCCACTAAGGTCGACCCCATCACCGCCCTCCGCTACCAGTAAACGATTGCCCTTGGAGGGGCACGATTCATCGTGCCCTCCTGCCCCAGCTCTTGCCCTTGCCCTCGCCCTCTCCGCGACTCCCTCTTCATCCGCGCCGCAAGCGCCCAAAGGGCCCCCCGCACCTTGAACGACCCGGGAGGCAGCTCCGCCTCCAATTTCAACTAAACCCGCTTCCCCACCCTCCCACTCAAGTACGGCGCCGCCACCAATCGCGTCACCGCAAAATACTTCGCCAGGAATCGCTGCGCCTCCCGAATCGTCGAAATGTCGGGCAGAATGCCCTCCACGCCTTCACCCACCGCCGAAGTCATCTCGTCACCGCCACAGAAATCGCTCCTCGTATCTCGTCAACGACTCGTCCACGCGTCTCATACCATACCCGAAGACTCAAGCTCAATGCCTACATCGCTTTTGAAAGTATGCTTTGACCCGGACCTGTTGGGCTCGCTCGTGCTGAGCACTTCGCGTCACGGTGAAGTCTCCAGGCCTCTAGCCCAGGAGCCGTGCATTCTACTGATCCGCTTTAGCAGGTTTGATGGCGATTTCAGTCCAACCGGCGGAGGGAGTCCATACCCGCACCGGTTGCGGGTGCAAGCGCTCGGGACAATCCTCCAAACTATGAGCCAACTTACCCTCCGCACTCCAGGCACGATGAACCCGGTCGTATTCGGAATCGTAACGAAGCGATATCACTGAGAATGGGGCTTCACGGCTTAGAACGTAGAGGGTTCGTTGTTGTTCTCCAGCGAAACCTTCATTCTTTGTAACCTCAATCCCCTCGTCGGTCACGTGAATTTCATGCGCAGAATCTTCGTAGGCGCCGGCGATTCGATTCAGCTCTGAGCGCGGGAACACAAAATAGTAATCGGGAGCGCCCGGAAGACAGGAGTTGCATTCGTGTCGCGTGCCAGCGGTCTGAGGAGACGCGGCAAACGCGCGTTTCTCATTGATGATGGCTAGGCTACCGCTGTCCCATTCATTGTTGAACCCCCCTGCCAGCAAATAGCTTCCGCTTTTAGTTTTCAGCTCATTCAGTGCGCGAACATTGCCGGTATTCACGAAGCGCAGTGCATCGCTTCCCGTCCGTGGGTCGATCTCCACCACAAAGGAATTACCCCAGGTGTGGTGTGCTACCGCTGCCCAAATCATCCGGCGGCTGTCTCTCTTCGTGACAAAAGTGTCCATCAACACCCAAGGCGCTTTCAGTTCGTGATCGCCAAATCGAAAAGTCTGGTCTGGCCGGTAGGTCCAGAGAAGTTTTCCTGTGCCGGAAAGGAAGTCGAGTTCCGTCGAATCAAAGTCATTCGGATCGGGGCCCTCCCGGAGAGGTACCAGAGCAGCCACCTCCTTCTTGCCATCACCAAAGTAGTCAGAGACTCTTGTCAGATTGTGGCTGCTGACCGCGGCTCCCAAAAAAATCGGCGCGAGTTGCCTCGGAAATTTGTGAACCCAGATTGTTTGTCCGTCGACGTTTTTGGCTTCCAGCGTATCAGCGCCGAACTGGACCGAAGCTAGGAGCGAGTTCTGACTATCTGCGGAACGTCGCATTGCAGAGATCGCCGCAGCAGCGATTACCACCACGAAAATCGGCAACGCGATGTGCCAGCTAACCCATGCGAAGGAAATTGATCTGAGCTCGCTCAAGATCCCAAGACGTTTCTCAACAGTCCCGCCCGGCGTTGCCTCCTTCGGCGGGTCTTCCTCCAATCTCTCCGGTTCAGCTTTAGCCGAGTCGCGACCTACAAGCCAGGCATCGATCTCCTTCGCGAACGCAAACACCGCTCCGCGCTTTCCTCCTGGCACGCGATGCACGGGCAAACCTCGCCCTTCGGCCCATCGCGTAACAGTACGAACATCACGACCTAGATAGTCTGCGATTACCTTCCACGAGTCCAGACGTGAGCCGGGAGTGGGCTGGGCGGCCATGGCGCCTTTCAATCCAAGACAAGGAATCTAGTTTTACGCCGGTTTGTCCGAAAATGCCCGTTCTTGTCAGTTGTCAAATGCTACGCCACTCCAATAGAGAGTGCAATTGGTTGGGTTTCGCTAGCCCAACGACCGATCGCGATTGGAGAGAGATTATGCGGATTTACTTACTCAGTATTCTGTTTCTTGCAATGGTCTCTCCCAGCCAAGCTCAGTTCAGGTGGGGACCTGCCAAAACCGTCCAACTCTCCATTCCTCGTCCGCCCGACGTCGGCCTCACCGTCAAGCGCATCGCCTTTGGCGAGCCAGCCGGAGACTGCGCGGGCGAACTCCTTGACCGTATGGTCATGCCGGACTTCCAGTCGAACAACATCGAGGTGATCGACCGGCAACATCTTGAACAGCTCATGGTTGCAAGCAATGTCAACGCATCCGGTTCTCCTGATGCAGCCAGCACCGTCAGACTTGGCAAAATCTTGGGTCCAAGTGCTCTGGTGCAGATCACCGTGTACGCATGCAAGCCCGATCAAGACTCATCTTCTCAGGACGGTCAGGACTTTGCCGGCGCCGTCCACCATATCTTCATTTCACGTACTCGATTCACACTCCAAGGCTCTGTCCGCATCGTCGACCTTCAGACCGGCCAAGTCCTCGGTTCGCGCAATTTTCAGGACAAGCCTGAAAACCAGAACACCGCGGAGGGTGCCCAGCCCGACTTTCCCCCCTCGGACCCACTGAAGGACAGAGCCCTCGAGAACGTGAAATGGCAAATCCATAACACGTTCTTCCCAGGCCTGGACACCAAGGACTTGATCGTCTACGACGACAAAGATTGCGGCTTGAAAGACGCCTTCGGAGTCTGGCATCGCGGCGATGCCGAGGCCGCCCGTAAACTCATCCTCGCAGGCATCGAACACTGCGCCGCAGAAAAGAAGAAGGAGAAGGCCCTCGCTCGGGCCTACTACGACGTTGGCCTAAGCTACTGTCTACAGCAGGACTATCCGAACGCTCGCCCGTATTTCAGCCTGGCGATGCAGACAAAAGGGGCCGAAGCCGTCGCTGAAGCATCCGCAGATTGCGAGCGGGCCCAGAATGCTGGAGCCCAGGTCAAATCCTATCTCGAACGCTTCTCCCGGATTCCAGATCCTCCGGCAATTGTCGCCTCTGACCAGCTCCCGTCTCAGCCCGCGGGTACCGCCGATGTGTCGCAACCAACCCCTACCGACAACCAAGCAATCGGCGCACCGACAACTCCGGATCCCCCGTCAAAGCCATCCGTCGAAGAGAGGCTTAAGAAACTCAATGCCCTCCTCAAAAAGGGCCTGATCACCCAAAAAGACTATGACAAGAAAAAGGCGGAGATCCTGAACGACATCTAACGCCTTTCAAGGGAATACTTCTCGCCTCCTGTTCGGCGAGCTCTAGGTGAGGGATATCATGGCGGATCAGCCAACAGTAGTACCCCAAGACGCAGCAATTCCAGCAAGTCAACTCGGCCTACGAATAACCGGCTACCTGATCGATGTAGTGCCAGCTTGCGTGCTTGGCCTGTTCGGCCTCATACCTATTTTTGGACCAATCATCGCGGGACTTGTGCTTGCACCCTACTGGCTGTTGAGAGACATAGCAGGGGCGAGCCTCGGTAAGCTCATTCTGGGAACTAGAATCATTACCAAGAATGGACTCTCGGCGAGAGCTGGTGCCAGAGTCTTGCGCAATGTGCCCTTGGCTGTTGGTCCCGCGTTCTTAATCATTCCCTTCTTGGGTTATGTCCTCGGCCCCGCAATTTCCTTGCTGGCGGTCCTTATCGAATCCATCTTGCTCGTGTTAAGAGGAGAGCGGCTGGGAGATCGTCTCGCGAAAACAATTGTCGTGAAAAAATAAAAATAAACAATTCTTGTTACTGAGAAGAACTGAGCATTAGATTTAGGTCCACGGGTTTGACGCTATTCTGCCAGCCGCGTCCTGGCCATCCAGTTCACTAGCTTCCCACCGCAACGGCCGTTTCTTTTGGCTGTGACGCTTTCCATAGCGCGATGTAGGGCTCCAACTCGTTCATCATTTTTTGGAATTGTGGAATGTCCAGCGACTGTGCGCCGTCGCTGATCGCCTTTTCCGGCGCGGGATGCACCTCTACGGTCAAGCCCGCCGCGCCACCAAAGTCGACCCCATCACTGCACTCCGCTACGAGTAAAGGCTGTTGATTTTGTCACGCTTTCGTGGCCAATCACTCTGTACCGGTAAAATCTCGGGCGTCCTCTCGATCGCCAATACGCCGACTCGTAGTCCTGCTCTCCCAAGCCCGTTCGAACCAGGCTGAAAAAACTGTGCTGCGCCGGATTGACCACAATTCCCACATGCCCCGGCCACGCAATCACGTCTCCCGCTCGCGGATACTTCACGCGCGCAAAATTGTCGTCACCTGAATAAATCTCGAACGAACTTGCGTAGGGATAAGCAAATCCAGCATTCGAATACACCGCGTGCACCACGTGTGAACAATCCTTCGATTCTTGTTCCCGTTCATCACCTTGAAACGCCATCCGCACAATCGCACGTCCCTCTGCAACATTCATCAATCGCGCATTTGGAGAATTCTCTTTTCCAGGCAAGGCCGTCTGCGCCTCGACGCTCACTGCGCCGATAACGCAAATACACGCTATCCACAAAGCAATTCTCGCAAAGCCAGTCGCAAGGACCTGCACCCCACGCGAGACCGTTTCAATCTTCGCATCGCTATCGCGGCCCAGCGCTGGCCAGCGGAGTAACGTTTGCAAATCTGGAAAACCCATGGAGTCTCCCGCGCACGGTCTCGCTCCAAAACGCGAGCCAGACCCGCACAACAAGGGAAAGAGTCCCCTTCACTCCACGAGAACATTTGGGTCTTCAGTGAACAATAGAACTTTGCGTTGGACGTACTTGTCCCTTAGGCCAGTGGCCAAAGGTAATGGGGGATCTGCTTTAATGTGTTGCTGCGGCCGCGGCGGCGTTTTCTTTTGCTCGGGAAGACTTCCACAATTGAATGTAAGGCTCCAGCTCGTTCATCATTTTCTGGAACTGTGGAATATCGAGCGACTGCGCGCCGTCGCTGATCGCTTTTTCCGGCGCGGGATGTACCTCGACGATCAAGCCGTCCGCGCCGATCGCTACGCCCGCGCGCGACACCGCGGGCACCAGGCTGCGCTTTCCTGTCGCATGGCTTGGATCGAGAATCACGGGTAGATGCGTCAATTCATTCAATGCCGGAATCGCCGCAATATCACACGTGTTGCGCGTTTCGGTTTCAAATGTGCGTATCCCCCGTTCGCACAGAATCACGTCAGAATTTCCGTGCGCCACGATATATTCTGCAGACATCAACAGCTCTTTGATTGTTCCGCTCATGCCGCGTTTCAAGAGCACCGGCCGCCCGCATTTTCCCAGCGCTTTCAACAACACGAAATTCTGCATGTTGCGCGCGCCCACTTGCATAATGTCCGCGTACTGCGCGATCAAATCGACGTCTCGGTCGCTCATCACTTCCGTGATAATCGCGAGGCCCGTCGCTTTCTTGGCCTTCTGCAATAGTTTCAGCCCTTCTTCCTCCATGCCCTGAAAATCGTACGGCGAAGTCCGGGGCTTAAAGGCGCCGCCGCGCAGGATTTTCGCGCCCGCCGCAGCCACTCCTTCCGCGGCACGCATGATCTGCGCTTCCGATTCCACGGAGCAGGGCCCCGCCATCACCACAAACTCGTCCCCGCCAATCACGGTGCCGTTCACGCGCACCCGCGTCTTCCCCGCGCGGAACTGTTTGCTCACGAACTTGTACGGCGCCGAGATGCGCACCACTTTCTCCACTTGCGGCATGGACTCGACCGACTCCATGCACGCCGTCACATCTCCCACTCCGACCACGCCGATCACCACGCGCTCTTCTCCTTCGATCGAGTGAACTTTGTATCCAAAATGTGCAACTTGGTTACGCACTTCATCGATCTCCTGCCGCGTGGCGTGCATTTTCATCGAAATAATCATGGCTTCTTCCTCTCACATCCATTTTTTCAACCCAGCTTCTTCTCTACCCGGAACTTCTCCGAGACATTCCATTCCACAAAAATCCCGCAACCACTTCTCCCGGAGATTTCTGCCCCAAAAACAAAAAACCCACTCGGTGCGAGTGGGCTAAACTTTTCTCCGCTGTTTCTAATTACAGAATCGCCCCTCGCCTCCTAGATGGGTGGGTACCAAAATCGAAACCAATACGAGTACGTGCCGCGATTCATGAACGCATTCTATTTCGTCTTTCCTCCAGAAACAACAAATATTTCATCCCCTGCTTTTGCGCGCCGATCTCGTTAGCTTCTGCATGGAACACCGCCGATTTGCCAAGCCGCGAAGCGCGTTGCTCCAAATTTCAATAAAGAAGCACGGCGATGCGGTAGCGTGTGAAGCCCCCGGCGTCACCTCCCTGGCACGCGCCCACGGACCCTCTCCGATACCTCCTGCTCTTGATCTTCTGCAAGAGTTCGTCGGGAAGCTTGTTGAGATCCGTCACTTCAAATCGCACCACGTACAGCACCAAATCGCCCGCGTAGCCGCGATCCATGCCGCAAGTTTTGCGCGCGTCCTCCGTTACGCCCACGGAGGACAGATCCGTGCTTTTCAGCAGCGAAACCACCTTCTCTTCCTGCTGCGCAAGGCTCAAATCCGCGACCTCCCGGGAAAAATCCTGCACCGCAAAGAGTCCGCCAGTTCCGCGCGTCGTTCCGATGCCTATGGCCGTGAGCTCGGCGTTAAGAATGTTCCTTCGGTGCCCCGGAGAATGCATCCATCCGTCATGGATTTCCGCCGGATCGGGACCGATGGCGACGTTTTCAGCCACCATGGCATATTTTGCGCCAGCCTGGGCAGCACGCTGATCCAGAGGAGGTTCGCCGGGAAGTTGATGCGAGAGCTCATTTTCACGCGCCATGAGCTGGGCATGCTGGCGGGCGGCAGAGGCGAGGGCATCATTCCATTTAAGCGCGTGCAGTCCGGCCGCGGCGCGTTCACGGTTTGCAGCATCGAGAAGGAGCTTCTCCTCCGCGGATGGAGGCGAGCCGGATGGCGGAGACGCACTTGGAGGCCGGTCCGGCGAGTGATCTTGGGAGTAGGCGGTGGAATGAAAAAAAACAAAACAGAATGCGGCCGCCGCGGTTGCGGTTCTGAAAGGGCGGCAAATTTTCATGGGGAGTTAGCCGCGCACGTGCACAGCGTTGAAGTTGAGAATCACGTGGCCGCCGGAAGTGGGCCGGCCAAAACTCAGCATCGGGCGGAAACGCGAGAAGAGAAGAATCTCGTCGAGCTGATGGCGCAAAGCCGGGCTCGCGGGACCGGAAAGAATTTCGTAGTCCACCATCTGGCCGCGCGCGTCAACCGTGACATAGACCTGCAAGCCTTGCGGAAGAGAAAGCTCAAGTTCATGCTGCTCGGATCCCCAGGCTTGCGGGTAATCGGAAATCGAAACCAGCTCGGCAGGACGCAGTATATCGAGCGGCACATCATTCGCTACCGCTTGCACAGTGATGCCGGGCGCCATCAATTGCAGCACCAGGGCGAACACGACGACGGCGGAAAAAACTCCGCCCGTTGCAGGAACAGTCAGTGGCCGCAAAACGTGATCGAGAAGAATTTCGGCGCGGTCGCGGATTTTGCGCAGGCGGCTGGACCAACCTTGAGAATGCTGCGCCTGGGCCGCGGCCACTTTAATGCGAACAGCCAAATCGGCCGGCGGAACATTTTTCGGCGTGCGGGAAAGCAGCACGGAAAGCTTGCGGAAGCGTTCGAGTTCCGCGCGGCAAACAGTGCAGCCGTTCAGGTGCTGGCCAATCTGTACGCGCTCCGCAGCCGACGTCGTGCCCGTGAGGGCGTCGTCGAGATAGCCCGCGAGTTTTGTCCGAACCGTGGTGCACTTCATGGAAGCCCCTCTCCCGCGGCGCTGGTGCCCAGGGAATTGTCTGCAGAGGAATCGTTTACGCGGCGCGCGGCGGAATACGCATCGCCGAAAGGCGACGGCTGCGGCTCGACCACCGCACCATGCGCACTGCCGTGCGAAGAAGCGTGCGACTCGTGCTCGCGAAGCAGCGGCTCGAGAACTTGCCGCAGCGACCGGCGACCACGAAGAATGCGCGATTTCACCGTGCCCACGCTGCAGTCGAGCACTTCCGCGACTTCGTCGTAGCTCAATCCTTCAAGATCGCGCAGGATGACGGCAGTCCGAAAAACGTCGGGCACTTCTTGCAATGCGTGCTGCACGGCTATCTGAATTTCGCGCGCAGCGAGCTGCTCAAATGGCGTCGCACCGAGATCTTCGATTTCGATAGCGGCGTGGCCCTCTTCCGGCTCCGCGTCGATCGAAACATTTTTTTGCAGATGCCGCTTGAACCAGCGCTTGTGATTCAGCGCTTCGCGAATGGCGATGCGGTAGAGCCAGGTTTTCAACGAGCTGCCCTGCCGGAACTTGCGAATCCCGCGAAAGGCTTTTAGAAAAACTTCCTGCGAACCGTCAGCCGCGTCGGAGGTATCGCCGAGCATGCTCAAAATCAAATTGTAGACCGGGGCGTGGTAATGGGTGACCAGCCAGTCGAATGCCGTTTCCGAGCCGGCTTGCAGCTCAGAGACGAGTTCGGCTTCATCGCGGCCCCAAGAAAGGGCGCTGGCCCATTCGGACACTGCCGGCCTTTCCGGCCCGGTTGCTGGCTTGCCCGGACCACCCTGCTAATAGGTCCACGTCAAAACGCTTAGTTAGAACGTTGGACCCAGGCCTTCTTGCTCGTGCGACCCCGCTCTGCGTTCTGGGATCGCCTTGCGACCGGGACGGCGTTCTGGCATTGCCCACCCGATGTCCGCTCTCATTACCTTAGACACCGCCCGGGGCGGATTTGTTTCCCGGGCAGCCACCAAGCTGTAACACCCGTGATTCTGGCACTTTGCGGGTTGCGGCGCAACGGTACCTGGGGACCAGTGGTTGGAGTGGCCCCCCACCCGGGGTATCCAGATAGCCGTGAAGTAAACCATAGAGGGGTTTGGGTTTGCGGCTGTTCGTGTGCGTGCGCAGAACCGGCAAGCAGGTAGTGACGAGTTGCAAAACTTTGGGGCTGTAGGTGGGGCCCTCCCCCTGGGGTTTTTTGTAAGTGTTGCTGATACGGGAGTTAAAGTGGAGCGGAATCAACAGTTGTGGAAGTGTTGATTCTGAACGGGTTAGGAGGGAAGCGCTTTTATTAAGTGGTAACCGACGTAGGACTGAGGATTTTGCTGGGATTTTAGGGACCTCGCGGCGGAGGCGCATGGCTTTGAGGAGCTTGGACAGAGTCCGTGCTCCAATCTACATTACCATTATAACATATTAGTACCTACTGTCAAGGATAAACTACAAGTGGTTTGTTTGGTGCAGGTTGACGGAAGGGATGAGAGGAGGGACATTGACCGACCATGGAAAGAGCAAAACTACAACCGTTAAACCAAAGACAAAGCCCCCTTTTTCAGAAGCCAAGCCAGGAAAGATGGGCCATCACAGAAAAAGACGAGTCAATATCGTTACGTTAAGGCTGTCCCATCCGCAGCAGGTATTGAGCGGTAGGCTGTAGATTATTCCACCGTGTCAAGATACCATTGAAGGTACTTAATTGGAGGTTACCCATGCCTGACCCCGAGTTATCTACGCCTTCCGAGAGCCCCTCGTCAACAAAGCGCAAGCCTAAAAGGAGTCGAAAGGGCGGGGGCAGAGGTCGCGCATCGCGAAAAGGCCAGACCGCTAGGAAGCGGATGGGGCCTCTTGGTTTTCCAAAGTATCCTGTCTCTAAGTGTCTGCGCATTCCTCAGGCCATTCTCGATCAGAATGCGGGCAATGAGTGCACAGATCGCGAGGCCGCGAAGTTTGCGGGTGTCGGCTATACCGGCGAACTGAGAGTGGAAATTAGTTCAGCGATAAAGTACGGACTGCTTGAGCGTCCGGTACCTGGATCGGTCAAGCCAACTGAGCTCGCGCGCAGAATTGTCAGACCACAGAAGCCCAACGATAGAATCGAGGCAATGAGACAGGCCATTCTTAACGCTCCGCTGATCTCCGAAGTTTATAAGAACTACAGAGGGGAGAATCTTCCGGACCTCACTTTCCTGGCGAACACAGCACGGGATAAGTTCCATATTCCGCCGGAGAACGTAGACATTTTTATAGCTGTTTTCGTGGAAACTCTCCAAGACGCGAAACTGCTGGAGGACGTCGGCGGCAAGAAACGTGTGCTTGACGTCACTCACACTCCTACAGATCTTGAAGGGAGTGGAGTCGCGGCGGAGGAGCACCTAAAGCGGGTAAGCAAGGGCTTAACCGTTCAGTCTAACGATACTTGTTTCGTGATGATGCCCTTTGCTGATCCAATCGGTGGCTATTATTCCAGTGTTTACGAACCGGCCATGAAAAAAGCGGGAATAAAAGCAGTCAGGGCGGACACAGAGATTTTTGGAACCGGAAAAATCATTGACCAAATCTGGTCGGGTATAAACGGCGCGCGCGTCCTACTAGCTGAGCTCACGGGCAGAAATCCCAATGTGCTTTATGAGTTGGGGCTTGCCCATGCGCTTCGAAAACCGGTTGTTCTCGTCTCTGCAACTGAGGATGATGTGCCATTTGACGTGCGTCACGTACGGGTTATTTATTACGATGTGACAGACCCTTTTTGGGGCGAGAAACTCATCTCGAAGGTGGCCGAGAATGTCATATCGGCATTGAAGGATCCGAAGGAAGCCATACTCTTTGGCGGGTGAGCCGTTGTTCTAGGTCCCACTCTATGGCCAAGCCTACAAATCTCGTCTACTTCACACAGTCGTACGATGAGTCGTCGGATAGCGTCTTCCGGTTGGTTTTGGAGGCGGCGGCGGCCGCAAATCTAATCGTTATGCGGTCGGATTCAGAGGCCTTAGCAGGCTTGGACATCATCCAGAGCATAGAATCGGTCATACAAAAAGCGTCTGTGGTTGTCGCAGATGTTAGCCACGGCAATCCGAGCGTGATGTACGAAGTTGGGCTCGCCCAGGCGCATAACAAGCCCCTTCTTTTACTGGCGAGCAATAGTCGTAGCATTCCTTTCGACTTGGCGGGCACTCGCGTTTTCATCTATAACACTGAGAAACCTGGCGAATTTGTGCGGGAACTGTCCAAGTCGATCGCAGATGCGGTTGCGAATCCGGACGCTTTTCTACTCGGGCGAGTTGTTGCTGAGAGGGAAAAAAACCCAAGCGTCTTCATCAGCTACTCCCATTCTGATAAGGACTATCTAGACCGGCTGTTGGTGCACCTTAGACCTCTCGAAAGAGATGGACTAATCGAGCTTTGGGTCGATACTCGACTGCGGGCGGGCGACAGGTGGAGAAAAGAAATCGAGAGGGCCCTCGAGCGAGCGACCGTTGCAATACTTCTTGTTAGTGCCGACTTTCTAGCCTCTGATTTCATTACGGAGAACGAATTGCCGCCTCTTTTGAAAAGCGCAGAGGGAAGGGGCACGCGGATCGTACCTCTAATTGTTAAGCCTTGCCGTTTTGCGAGAGACGCCAATCTTCGCCATTTTCAGGCCGTTAATGATCCCAAACATTCTCTGGTCCTCCTTTCTGATGGTGAGCAGGAGAGTTTGTACGATCAGGTCGCTGCCGAAGTTGAAAGAGCGCTCCGACGGAATTGAGGCGGGACCACCTCACCGTAGAGCTCCTAGCCCGGCGGCAAGGGCCAGTCGATGTCGAGGCAAGGGTGGGGCATTTCTTTTTCTATCCGGCTCTTCTATTCGGTCTTTTCCCTGCATTCTACTGCAGCATTTCCAACGGATTTCAATGACTCGCAGGCTGCCAGCCTGAGTGTCGTTAAAGAGAAAATAGAAATAGGATGAAGAAAGACCCACCCTTGCAAAAACCAGACCCGCAAGTAGGGAGCGCCCGCGAAAGAGGAAGAGAGATTTCTCTCTGCGCAGGCCGACACGTTCGCAGGAGTGAACGTGATAGAAAAAACGTCGGCATGCCCTGCTCAAAATGACGGTGGCGGGTGGCAAGCTGACTGTCGTTAGAGGGAAAGAAGGAAGAAGAAAAAGAAAGACCCACCCTTGCCAGAACCAGACCCGCAAGGATGGGGCACCCGATGGAGAAAAACAGAGTCAAAATCGTCCTGGCGAAGAAAGGTTGTTCCGATCATCCGTCGAAGGAATCGGCTAGAATCTGGCGGCGGCTGCACTTGAAGACCGACGGTTGTTCTTGAAGGGGCGGGGCCCGGGCGATGAATTTCAGGCAGATAACGCGCGAACACGCAGTGGTGATGGGCGGAAGCGTGGCGGGGCTGCTTGCGGGGCGGGTGCTGGCCGAGCACTTCGATCGCGTTACGGTGCTGGAGAAGGACGCGTGCCCGGCGGATCGCGCGGCGCGCGCGGGGGTGCCTCAGGGGCGGCATACGCATATCCTGCTGCCTTCGGGGGCGCAGGTGCTGGAGAGACTTTTCCCGGGACGGCTTGCGGAATTGGTGCGCGATGGCGCAAAAAAATTTGATTACGGGCGCTCGCGATTTTATGTGTCAGGAAGCTGGCTGCCGCGCGTGGCGACGAAGCTGGAGTCGTTCGCGCAGACGCGGCCGTTTCTCGAAGAGCATTTGCGGCGCTGGGTTGGTGAAATACCGAACGTGCGCATCGTTTACGAGACGAATGTGTTTGCGCCGCTGTTTGACCTAGCCAATGGTCGCGTTGTCGGCTTGGAGATTGGGAAGGGCGGCGCAGCTCGGGAGCAACTTCGCGCGGATTTGGTGATTGATGCCACAGGCCGACATTCCAGGCTGCCCGCGTGGCTCGCGGAAAACGGATTCGGCGATGTGCCGGAGACGAAGATTGGCATCGATCTGGCATACGCCACAGGACTTTTTCAGCTTTCCGCGGACGCACTTCCCGATCATCCGATGCTCTACATCGTGGGGCCGCCGCCGGAGAAAACGCGAGTCGGAGTTGTGTTTCAAGTGGAAAACGGAATCGCGTTTGGCGGCGTGGCCGGCTACCACGGAGACTATCCGCCGGCTGGTCTGCCTGGCTTTCTGGAATTCGCAAAAAGCCTCAGCCAGCCGGACGTTTTCAATCTGCTTTCACGCGCAAAACTTTGCACGCCGATTGCGCAGTTCAGGATTCCGACAGCCGTTCGGCGCCATTATCAAAAAATGCGGCGATTCCCTCCTGGCATTCTTCCGATTGGGGATGCGATTTGTGCTCTGGACCCGGTGTTTGGCCAAGGAATGACGGTGGCGGCGTTTGAGGCCGAGATTCTCTCACGGTGTCTCCATCAAAGTTTGACAGACGAAGCATTGCGACGAGCCTACCTGCGAGCCGTGGATACTTGCATTGATGTTCCCTGGACGCTTTGTAGCACTGAGAATTTCAAATATCCTCAGACAACCGGACCGCGGCCGCTATCGTTTCCGGTTATGCGCCGATACAACGAGATCCTTACTACTTCCGACGATCCGGTAGTTCTGGCTGAGCTCTATAAGGTACTCACGCTTACCGCTCATCCGCGGATACTTTTGCGTCCGGATATCGCCGCGCGTGCATTGAGCCGCAAAATAAGCAGTGGAATCGCGCGACTTAGCTCAGCTTGATTTTTTCTTGGGGACTTTGGCGCCCTTTTTGCGCGCTTCGGATAGGCCGATGGCGATGGCTTGCTTGCGGCTTGTCACCACGCCGCCTTTTCCCCCCTTCCCCGAGCGGAGCTTGCCGCGCTTTTCTTCGCGCAACGCTTTTCTGACGCTTTCGCTTGCCGCTTTGCCGTATTTCGCCATTTCTCCTCCTTCGGTCTGGGACATCGAGCTTAGCGCAGAAGCGATAACCGCGCGATCCGTGAATCGCCACAGTGGGGGAACGATTGCTGGTTGGTGGCGCGAGGGCGCGGAAAAGCTCGACAGCGGGCTGCTTTCGAATATAAAAGTATAGTCAGCACCAATCACGACCAATTCAGAAGAACTTCGCACGCGGACCCGGAGCTGCTGCCATTATGTCCACGCTGACCGAGCTCGAATTCCTCTTGGTGTCTAACGACTACGCCACGCTGACCGCCGTTTCCGGTGGCGTGAAGAAATATGGAGCGAAGCTGGGGTTGGTACCCACGGCGGAAGCGGCGCGGGATTATCTGGAGCGGAAGAAGATCGACGGCGTGTTTGTCGATATGCAGGTTTCCGGAATGCTGGGATTGATTGAGGCGGTGCGAAAAGGGACGTCGAATGGGAAGGCGGCGATTTTTGCCGTTGTACAAAGCGCAGGAGAAACCACGGCAACACTGAATGCCGGCGCGAATTTTGTGTTGCGAACTCCGCTGAGCGTGGAAGGAGTGGCGCTGCACATCACGATTGCGAAAGACATCATGCTACGGGAGAGGCGGCGATTCTTTCGCCACGCGGTGAATCTTTCGGTGACCCTCATCGACGGCGAGGGTGAACAGCGCGGACGCGTGATCAATCTTAGCGAAGGCGGCATGGCGGTGCGCACGGTGCGAGGGCTAAAACAATGGACTGCGATTGAGTTTGCGCTGGAGCTTGCCCTTGGCGTGGATTTGAGCGGGAAGGGGCAGGTTGCCTGGACTAGCTCGGAAGGAATGGCGGGCATATTGTTTCAGACGTTGCACGGGATGGGGCGCGGGTATCTGGGATCGTGGCTGGCTGGCCGCGAACAGCTGTCCCGGAAGTCGGCAGAGAATGAGAATCCTCGTTAGGGCTTGGGTTGGGACCTGAAGGAGAGGCCTCCAGGTGGCGTAAACAATGGGGAGTAGAGGGATTGATTAAGTCGAAAAAGCCAGAATAGTTAGGTCCCCGTTAGCGTGAAACCTTTAGTAAAATGGGAGATTACGGCAGAGTGCTAGGCATATTTGGGCTGGCGGATCGGCCCAAAACGGCACAGTTGGCGTGTATACGCGAAGTGCTCGATTCCCTCCCCTGGATGGATGGGGGCGAGGCGGAGAAGACGGAATGACGCGGTCGGATGTGCAGAAAAATGTGGCGACGGTGGCGGGGCTGGCCGCGGTGTATTTCATCGCCGGGAAACTAGGCTTGCTACTGGCGTCCGTACACGCGAGTGCGACCGCTGTGTGGCCGTGCACGGGGATTGCCATCGCCGCTTTGTTGGTATTCGGGTACAGAGTTTGGCCGGGGATTTTGATTGGGGCGTTTTTCGTTAATTTGACGACGGTTGGCACGGCGGCGACTTCGATTGGGATAGCCGCTGGAAACACGCTGGAAGCAATGGCGGCATGCTATCTGGTGAGCCGATTTGCGGGAGGCAGGGAAGCATTCGCGCGGGCTGCGGATATTTTCAAGTTTGCGCTGCTAGCAGGAATGGCTGCGACGACACTGAGCGCGACGATTGGGGTGGCGACGCTGGCGGCCTGGGGATTCGCGGATTGGAACGCGTTTGGCTCGATCTGGTGCACGTGGTGGCTGGGCGACGCCGTTGGCGCGGTGACGGTGACGCCGCTGCTGCTTCTTTGGTGGGAGAATCCGCGCCTCCGATGGACTCGCGAGCAGGTTATGGAGCTGGCTTTTCTGTTCTTGGGGCTCTTTGCCACGGGCTGGGTTGTGTTTGGCAAACCGTTCCATTCCGAACTTAAGAATTATCCTCTCGAATACCTGTGCATCCCTTTTCTGATCTGGGCGGCGTTTCGATTTGGGCGACGCAAGGCAGCGACCGCTCTCTGCGCGCTTTCGGTGATTGCAGCGTGGGGCACTTTGCACGGGTACGGGCCGTTTGCGAGGGAATCGCAGAACGCTTCTCTGCTACTGATGCAGATGTTCATGGGGATTATCGCGATCATGACGCTGGCGCTGGCGGCGGAAGTTACGGAACACAAGCGTGCCGAGGAGCGCGTGAGGAATCTGGCGGTGAGCGATCCCTTGACGGGGCTGGCGAATTACCGGCAGTTGGTGGAGGCGCTCGAGACGGAGATCAAGCGGTTTGGACGAAACGAACGGCCGTTTGCGGTTTTGCTGCTGGATCTGGATGGGTTGAAAAAAATTAACGATGCTCTGGGACACATTGCTGGAAGCCGGGCGCTGTGCCGTTTGGCGGATATGCTGCGGCTTTATTCGCGGGAGATGGATACGGCAGGGCGCTTTGGCGGAGACGAGTTTGTCTTGATTTTGCCAGAGACGGATGCCGATGCGGCGCGGTTGGTGGCGCAGAGGATTTCCAAGCGGTTGGCAGAAGATGGTGAAGAACCGAAGATTTCTGTGAGTATCGGCATGGCAATGTATCCGGACGATGGAGAGACCTCGAACGAGATTTTGGGAGCGGCGGACCGCGACCTGTATCGCGAGAAGGGTGTTCCGAAGAAGAGATTCTTGCTGCCGAGTTGATGGAGCCTTTTCGTTTTCAAACGCGCCTGCCTGTTCGTTCCAGCCAACTTATCTGTTTGCCGACCATCTGCGGACAGAGGGTGGGGCAAGCCCCACCCCTACAAAGGTCGTGGTTCACTTCAAATTAGTGTCGAAAAATTTGCTGGCCATGGTGACGGTTTGTGCGTGGATTTCGTCGCGGAGGATGCCGGCCTGGTCAATGCAGATCCGCGGCTGGGTGCGGTCTCCGAGTTCGGCACAGGTGCCGAGGAACGTGTAATGGCCTACGGATTGAAGAATGGAAACTTGCGCGCCGGGAATTCTAGCGGCGAAAAACTTGGCGCTGGATTCGATAGGCACGACGGTGTCTACGGCCCCAGCGACGATTTGTGCGGGAATGGAGATTTTTGCGAGCGAGTCTGGCGCAAAGGCTGGGCCCAGGGCGGGCGCCATGGCAAAGATGGCACGGATGCGCGGATCGCGATGGGATTTGGAGTTTTCGGCAAACGCGGCCTGGATGGCGGGATCGGTTTTGGCGAGAGCCGTGACTTTTGCCAGAAGGCTCGGGTACTCGATCGTGTCGGTACACATACCATCTGCTTTGGGCGACTTGCAAAAGTCCTGATAACGAGAGAACTCTGCGATTCCTCCAGCGAGTTCGATGACGGTGAGACCGCCGAGGGAAAAGCCGGCTGCGCCGACACGCTTGGGATCAATGCGGGGCCCGAAGGTCGGGTCGGCGAGAAGGAGATCGAGAAGAGCGCTCATGTCGTGGGCACGCTGGCCCCAAAAGACGGCGCCGGGAATGGTGTAGTCCTCGAGAGCGTTATTGCCTGGATGATTTAGGGCAGCGGCGATATAGCCATGCGAGGCTAAAGCGGAGCCGAGCCAAGCCATCATGGAAGAGGAGCCGCCGATGCCGTGAGAAAGCAAAATCAGCGGGAATTTTTCGGGTGCGGCGAGCAGCTTGGCATCGCGGGCGGCTTTTCCGGCCTTGGCGAATGGGTTATCGGGGGAGCCAATCCATTGCATCTGCTCGACCGCGGCAGGATCGGCGGGATACCAGATGTCGGTGATGAGTGCGTGCGTTTTTGCGTCGCGCCACTCGTAAGGCTCTGGCGGAGTGAATTGGCGGCTCATCACGCCGACTTTATAGATGACTGCTTTGGCAGGAGCCGCTTGGGCTATCGAGAGAAATATTGCCGAGCAGCAAAAGCAAAGAGCGAGGACGAATGCGCGAGTTCGGTTCATGTGGTTACCGTGGCCATGGAATTTCAGAAATACTTTAGACGATTTGCGGTGGAAGATGCGAATTGTTACCAAGCCGCATCAGGTGTCAGTTCCAGCTAATGGTTGCGGGACTTAGTCCGCAAGCGGTATCCCTGGTCTGATTTGGCTAGAACTCGTCCCATAAATGGATCCTGCGAGACGCGAGGAGTTTCCTCAGGAGCTAAAGCCCACCTTTTCCGGAGCGTTTTCGGCACGGCTGAAGCCGTGCCCTCCCTAGAAACCATCCATGAGATAGCTTCCGGCGATCCGACTTACGGGAGAGTACGAGGTAATGGAACGACATCTCAGCGATGTCATGCTTTGTCGCTTGAATGCCGCGAGAACGACCGTACAGAATGCGGGTCATTCGGTGAGGTTGCCATGACGCAGCCGCCAGAGATAAACCATGAATAGCACAAATGAGACAAAATCTTTGCGTAAGATTACGCAAACGGCCTTCTTGTTTCCGTTGCTCCTGATAGGCTGTGGCGGTAGCGGAACTCCTCCGCCACCTTTGAAGACACTCACCTCTATTCAGATCAGTCCTCAAAATCCATTGATCTCCGTAGGGGGCACTGAGCAATTTACAGCTACGGGGAAATACAGCGACGGCAGCACAGGCGACTTGACCGCGACTGCCACATGGAGTTCCTCGGATGCGACACTGGCCACGACGGACAGCTCGGGGAAAGCCACAGGCGTCGCGATCGGCAGGCCGCAGATTACGGCGGCATCGGGCGGGGTTTCAAGTTCCACACAACTCATCGTGGTGAACGCCGCGAGCTTTGACATTCCACGATTCTCTTTCGTCGCCAACCTAGTGGACGGCACGTTGTCCGCGTACACTGTCAATCCCACCACCGGCCAGCTGCGACACAACGGGTACCAGCTGGTTGGCAGCCAACCGACCGCCGTGGTCGTCGAACCGCGTGGCAAGTTTGTTTACGTGGCCAATTCCGGTTCGAGCACGATTTCAGCGTTCGCAATCGATTCATCTGGCGGACTCACGGCTATTGCCGGTTCACCTTTTGCGGATGAGTCAAATCCACAGGCGGTGGTTGTCGATCCTTCAGGCTCTTTCCTATATTCTGCGAATTTAGGCAGCAATGACGTTGTGGCTTACTCGATCAACGCTTCCACAGGAATTCTGACTCCGCTTTCGAACTCGCCGGTCAGCGTGGGAGCGGGGCCAACCGCGCTAACGGTTGATCCCGGGGCCAAGTTCCTTTTTGTGGCCAATCAGATCGCCAACACCATCTCCGCCTTTACCATCGGAGCGGCCAACGGCGAACTAACCGCGGTTGCAAACTCCCCCTTCAATGCTGGAAGCGGGCCATCTGCGGTGGTTGTGGATCCCAGCGACCAATTTTTGTTGGCCGCGAATTCCAGCTCGGCAAACGTTTCGGTATTTTCCATTGCGTCCAGCTCGGGCAGCCTTTCCGCGGTTGCCGGTTCACCGTTCAACACGGGCAGCGGAGATGGGATTTCCGGCATCACTGTCTCCCCGAACGGAAAAATTGTGTACGTATCTAACTACAGCTCCAGCAACATTTCCGCGCTGACATTGGCGAGCACCGGAGTCTTGACGCCCGTCGCCGGTTCTCCGTTTGTTGTGGAATCTGAGCCCAAGGCGCTGCAGGTTGACCCAACCGGAAAGTTCGCTTATGTTCCGGTACTCTCTGCATGCGAAGTGGAGATCTATTCGATTGCTGCCGATGGCTCGCTGAGTATGGTGAATCGAATTCGCACGCGCCAACAAGCCGCAGCAATTGCCTTCAGTGTGGGTAGCGCGGCAGTCAGCTATTCGCCTAAATTTGCATATTCAGTGGACATGACTGGGAACACGCTGTCTGCCTACAGCGTGAATGCTACGACTGGAAGTTTAACCGTTAGCGGGTCGTCGCCCAGTTCGGGTCCTCGTTGGGTGACGGTGGACCTCAGGGGAGAATTTGCGTATGTAGCAAACGAATCATCGAATAGCGTTTCGGCCTACACTATCGATCCGAATACTGGTCTTTTGACTCTGGTAGGTTCGATAGCCGCAGGAACCGAGCCCGTCGCACTGGCCGTTGATCCCTCCAGTCGTTTCCTCTACGTCTCCAATCAAGGCTCGGGAGACATCAGCGAATATTCTATTAATGGGTCCTCGGGAGCGTTAACGGCGATCGCAACCGTGCCGTCAGGAGGCGGTCAATTTGCGATCACGGTGGACCCCACGGGTAGCTTTGCGTACACAGCCAATCAGAGTACGAGCAACGTATCGATGTATAGCATTGACCCTGCCGCTGGCACTCTCACCTCCATGGGAACCATCGCGGCAGGAGCATTCCCGACGGCAGTCACGATTGATCCCACGGGAAAATATGCGTACGTCGCAAACCAACTCACAACTGTATCGACTTACTCGATTGATGCACTTAGCGGGGCATTGACTTCAACGGGAACTGCACCGGCTGGGGCCGGGCCCATGTCTATCGCAGTGGATCCTACGGGAAAGTTTGCCTACGTCGGCGATATTAGTTCCAACAACGTTGTTCTGAGTTTCAGCATAGAACCGAGCACCGGAGCGTTAACAAACACAGGAAGTCTGTCGGCGGGCACCTATCCATATCCTGTAATTGTTGATCCGGCGGGAAATTTTGTTTTCGCGGCAAACGAAGACTCAAACAATATAACGATTTATGCGCTCGATCCCAGCACTGGGAAGCTTACAACGACCGCAACAATAGCGACACCGGGTTCTCCCCAGTCGCTAGTCATGACCACGACTATCCAATGAGCCCGCCGTTTTGAGGAGTGGAAGGACCGGGGAGGCGTTTTGTGAACGCTACCCATCAGCTGGCGGCTAATATTCGTTTTCCCTCACGGGTTTCGACACATGAATTTTGTAGATTATTCCACGAACCCAATCCTGCTCATCTAACAGCACGGGCAAGCGCCCGGTATGCTTGAATGAATAGGCCGGACGAGGAGCACTTGGTGGACAAAATCTGAACACAGCGACATCGCTGATTCAGAGACGCCAAGGAGACTCCCCTGTGCTGCGTAGGCATTCCATCGAGCTCGATATTCGCAAGAACTTGATCTTCACAAGAGGACGGGCAGCTACTGTGGCGTGTTGGGGAGTGCTTTTGCCCTCTTGACAAAGACGTATCATGGAAGTCGAATAATCGGACAGCGCGCTTTAGCGAGAGACGGCTCGCTAGTAGAGTGGTTGCGCAATTCTCGCGGTCCCGGAGGCCCTCGATGCTGGACCAAGGGGTTTGGGCCGAAGTCAAAGTGGGAGGTGAACACCTGCGATTGTTCTCGGAGCACAACGCGCAGGGCGTACAGGCATCTGTGTACAACGTAAACGCAAAAAAATGGATTGCCCCTTCCGAGCCTGTGGATGATATCGAACAGGGAAAGGATCGAGCAGAAACACACGCTCGCTCGTATCTTCGCGATGTAGGACTCTTGGAACTGCCGCCGTTGGAATGGAAGAAATCCCGCTCAGTGTAGCTCGCTCGATTCTGGGAGTACCTTCAGCAACCGGCTCAATTCAGCTTCTCTCAGCCTCAACTCAGCTTCTGTCAGCCAGGACCAGCGGGCCGCGTCCACCCCTGTGTTTTTTGGCAGTGGCTGCCCGGAGCTTCCCTTGCGCTAAATATGAGGATGCCGCGCCTGGAAAGTTCCGTGGAGGCATCATGTCAGCGACACCTTCGTCCGGCTTATTTCTTGTGCCCGCGCCAGCCCCGCAGAAGACCGCGCTTATCGTTGAGTCGAGCGCCGTGGTCAACCATGTAGTGACCCGTGTCCTGACGAGTGAGGGCTGGAATATCCAGCGAGCTGTCGATAACAAGACGCTACTTTCACTTTCTCAAGGGCATCCGTTCGACTTGATTGTCACTGGGCAGCAAACGTCCGGTCCAGAGGACATTGATCTGCTTCGCAAGATTCGCAGTGTTCGGCCGCACGTCCGGATGATCATCCTGGTGGATCAGTGGACCAGGGGTGACGTCATCGCCGCTATGCGAGAAGGCGCGTTCAGTTACTTCGCTGCTCCGTTCGAGCCCGGCGCGCTTGTGGATATGATTCGAAAAGCCATGACAGAGCCTGCCTGGGACGATGGTATTGAAGTGCTCTCCGCCACACCGCAATGGGTTCGCGTATTGGCGCGCTGCGACCGCGTAACCGCAGACCGCCTAGAGCAATTCATGCGCGGAGTCGGCGATCTTCCCGAGGCTGACAAGGAGGACATCGTATCCGCGTCCCATGAGATTTTGCTGAACGCCATGGAACACGGTGCAAACTTCGATCCGAGTCAGTATGTGGAGCTAGCCTTCGTGCGATCGCGACGCGCTGTCACGCTTAGGGTTAAGGACCCGGGGAAAGGGTTTTCGCTCCAGGAACTTCGCCACGCCGCGAGCAGCAATTCGTCATCAGATCCATTGGATCATGTGGCAGTGCGCGAAGAACAGGGATTGCGACCCGGCGGCTGGGGTATTTTGATGGCCAAGGCGCTGGTGGATGAGGTCATCTACAACGAACATGGCAACGACGTTCTGCTCGTGAAATATCTGGACTCAAAGCGTGCGCGAGGCCCGCGGAGCTTTTGATCGTCTGTCTAAGCCCAAGCATATTCTGGCGGCCTGGCGGCTAAGGTCTCATCTTTATTTCTTTCGCCAAACTGAACACTACTGGGGCAATTTTCGATCACTCTAAATGAATAGGTCGAGGGGGGAGCGCTTGGTGGACAAAAGCTGAACTCAGTGGAGGCTGATTCAGAAGCGCCAACGAGGCTCCCTCATGCGGAGTGTGTTCCATCGGCCTAGATGTTCACAAGGGGATCATCGGCTACTGCGAGAAAGATGGCAGCCAGTTGGCGTTGCGGGTCGTCCAGCGGGAGAGCCAAACTGGGTTGCTATAAGGAACTCGTTTTGTCGATCATTCCTTCACTCGTCACGCTTTCTGATGTTTGGGGGTAGCTTTCTCTACCACACCTCACATCGCTCCCCAGGCGCCCGGACCATCGGCGAATCTTTCTTGCAACCAAACGCCTCTGCAAAAGCCGGGATGTTTGACAACGGCCCGATCACCCGGTACTTCGCAATCGGGTGAGGATCTCCCTGCACCATCTTTCGCTGCGTCTCCGGACGAATCTCGTCCCCACGCCACTGTCCCCAGGCAATGAAAAACTGCTGGTCCGGAGTGAAGCCGTCCAAAGTCGGAGCCGGATGCTTTGCTTTGGCCTTCTGGAAAGCTAGAAAAGCAACCTTCGCCCCCGCCAAGTCACCGATGCTCTCGCCCAAGACGAGCTTCCCGTTGTGATGGATGTTCGGCTCGATAAAATAGCCGTCAAACTGCCGAGCCACACACGCGGTCTTTTCTTCAAAGCGCTTTTCGTCTTCGGGAGTCCACCAGTTCTTCAGGCGCCCTTGCGCGTCGAACTTCGCGCCCTGATCGTCGAAACCGTGGCTGATCTCGTGGCCGATCACCACGCCGATGGAGCCGTAGTTGACCGCGTCCGTGGCGTTCACATCAAACGCCGGTGGTTGCAAAATTGCCGCGGGGAAGACTATTTCGTTCAGCAGCGCCGTGTAATATGCATTCGACGTCGGTGGCGTCATGCCCCATCGGCTGCGGTCCGTCGGTTTCCCTATCAAACTCCAGTCGTCATCGACGATATTCCAGCGCACCGCGGCAGCCTGATTGTTCCAGAAAGATTCGCGGCTCAATGCGATGCTGCTGTAGTCTTTCCAGTGGTCCGGATAGCCAATCTTGGTATTGAGCGCGGCCAGCTTCTCCAGCGCCTTTTTCTTTGTCTCCGGCCCCATCCAGCTCAGCCCTTCGAGAGTGTCGTGCATCGCAGCAATGATATTCGCCACCATCTCCTGAGCCCGCGCCTTCGCCTCCGGAGAAAAATACCTCTCCACATATTTCTTCCCCAGCGCCTCTCCCAAAAGCTGGTCTGTCGACTCCGCACAGCGCTTCCAACGCGGCTTGATTTCCGTTGACCCGCTCAAATACTTTCCCTGAAACTCGAAATTCTCATTTACGAACGGCTGGGACAATTCATCCGCCTTCGCGTTTAGAAACTGCCACGTCAGATATGTCTTCCAGTCCACCAAAGCCGTCTCGCGGAGTTGCCGGTCCACCTCCTTGATGAGTTTCGGTTCGGACACGTTCAGGTCCGCGCGTGAAAGCTTTGCCGACGCAAAATATCCATCCCAGTCCATCGCAGGGGCCAACTTTGTGAAGGAGGCAAAGCTCATCACATGGTCGGTGCTCGCGGGATCGCGAAGCGCCACATTATCCAGCGAGTTCTCCGCGAGTTTCTCCTCTATGTGAAACACCGTCTCCGCCGCGGCTTTCGCACTCTTCTCATCGTACCCGGCCAGCTGGAACATCTTAGTGACGTGCACGCGGTACTTCTCCCGCGCTTCCTGGAATCGCGGTTCCGGCTTCAAGTAATAATCGCGATCCGGCAAACCCAACCCACTGGCAAAAACGCCGGCAATCGTCTGCGTTGGATTGTGCACGTCTGGCTGCGAGGCCAGCCCGAATGGTGCAAAGATCGCTTGCTCGTGAAAAATCAGAATCATTCGCTGCACGTCAGCGGAGCTCTTCATCTCGCGAATCTGTTTCAATATCGGTTCCGCTGGCGCGAGCCCAAGCTTGTCGATTCGTCCTTCATCCATGCAGGAGCTGTAATAGTCTCCAATTAATTGCTCCGTGCTTCCTTTGGGCCAATCCGTGCGGCTGGAGACCTCGTCAAGAATCACCTTCAACTGGTCTTTGGCTTGCTCCCCTGCCTGCCATCTCCTGCTCCATCGATCCATATACGCCGGAATGGGATTCTGCGCGTGCCAAGTTCCGTTCGCGTACTGCGCGAAGTCGGTGCAAGGATCGCACTTCTTATCCAAATCAGCCGTCTGAATCCCATGCTGAGCACTGGTTTGAGCAAACAAAGGTGAACTACAAACCAGGAGAATCACCAACAATCGAATAAGCCTCATTTTTCCTCCATCCGTGCGACGGCTATCTTAACTCACACCGAGAAATTGCGAACAACGACCGCATGTCATCGACTCCAGGGAGCGTACGCCCAGGCTCATCTGAGATTGGGGCGATTCGAACCAGGCAAGTGAAAGCGTCTTCGGACTATTAGTCCTGACGAGCCATCGGCTCGGCGCGTTTACCTTCACGCAGTGCGACACTTCGGCCGACAAAAGCGAAAAGAAAAAGAAGCGCGGCCGTAAGCCACGCGCCGAGGCTGAAGGCAGACGGGATATACAGACCGATGGCTACGCCAGCGCCAATCAGCAGCGCTGCGAGGACACCAAACTGCGGCATTCCGTACATGAAGATGAACGGAAAATAGTGCGTGCCAAGCACGATCATGACGGCGGGGTAGAACCAGTTGAGATGGTAGGCCGTAGCGGGCGCTACCAGCAGGAGATTCAACGGAAGCATAAACGCAACCTGCATGCCCAGAGCATTCATCGGGTGGCCCTTGGGTAAGGATGCGGGCCGGCCCATCAGCCGCAACACCAATTGGGTAAGCGGAAAGATGAAGAAGCCGACTACGACCAGCGCGATGATCGCGGACCTGGGCGAACGCCACGTCGCCAATACAGCAGACAGCAGCCAGACTAGACCCGAGACCAACTGGCCAGCAAAGCCTCCCAAGAAAACGCTTCGTACATCTCGTTGGGCATCAGCGATTTGCATGGAGGTTCCTTTCGGAAATCAAGGCTTGTACGTGACGTACGTCTGTATCTGGAAGTACGAAGCTGTGGGCAAATCCTATCACTGGTCCAAGGAAAATTCGGCGCTAAGGCCGAAGTAGCGGGCTGCTAGCCGCGTGGTGCTGGAGTTGGCGGGAGACAGACTGAAGTCTGTCCCAATTAATCGGAGCTTGTGGGGGCTAGGTGGATGGGCTTGCCTTTGTAGGCGCTTGAGAAGCGGACGCGGAGCAGCCAGAAGATCAGGAGGATTAGGGGAAGCAGGGTGAGGATCAGGTAGAGGGCTGTGCTGAATAGGGCGGCGGGAAGATGTTGGCCGAGGCCGACCCTTGAGAGCAGTCTGAGTGGGCGGTTGGACGGCCCGAAGAAAAAAGAGCCGGACGCGATGAAGAGACCGAAGCACATGCGCCAGAGGTGGCGGGCGATGCGTTTTGCTCCGAAGAGGCCGCCGCGCGCGAGCATGCGAAGGTCTCCGGCGGCGGCTAGCAGCATGATCGATCCCATGAAGAAAGTCATTCCGACGGGGACGCCGTCTTGCGAACTGGCTCCGCTGCGGACGATTTTAATGCCATTCATCCAGGTTAGGATCCCCAGCGTTAACGGAATGAGAAGCAAGAGCCAATCGAAGCGGCTGGTTTCGCCGTCTCGGCGGCGGGCGGTAAGCCAGCCCGTGCCGATCAGATAGAAGGTTAGGATGCCGCCGCCGATGTTGCTTGGCTGGTGCTTGACGATGGCGAGGTACGTTGCGCCGACGGCCATGGTGAGCATCGCGGCCACGAAGATTCTACCGGCTAGCACGTGGCGGGCGGAGCCTTTGCGGAAAACTATCGCGGCAGTACCGGAGAGCAGGCCTACAGTGCCGGCGAGGATGTGGACGAGCAGTATGGGCGGATAGGGCATCGGGCCTTCTTATAGATATAGACGAGGGCCGGACCCCAAGTATTACATCGGGTGTGGCTGTAGTGAGATCTAAACCCCGCGCACGCAAAAGCGGCGCGTGCGGCACACGCCGATCTAACGTTGGGACTTACTCTTAGTGGCCCTTCGTCAAGATTCCGAGACGGTGCACGGGCCTGACACGCTGAGTTGTCGGAATCCTCAAATTCCATCTGCGGACCGCCGCTGCAAGACCTCGGAGAGGCGAAAAGATTCCAGCAACTCTGCGACGAACTCCTGCCAATGCTTCTGCGTCATGGACGCCCCAGAAATCCACCATGCGGCCGGTCCTGTGGTTGTAAGCGAATTTTTGACCGCAATCCAAGCAAGTGATGTAGCTTCCGCGCCCACCGACAGGCCGGCATCCGGAAAGGTTGGATGAGATTGACTCGCGCAGTGTTACTGGAGGACCTTGGTGCCGATGAAGACAGACAAAAACAAGACGAAGCAGTGTGCGCAGAAAGAGCGGGACCGCGAAGACCATATTCCACCGCGGCTCTGCACGGGGGAGCGGCTTTTGGGCTTTGAGCTGACTACTCGCTGCCGCGCGATAAAGGACGATAGACCCCTGGATTCTGTCTGCTCGGGCCACCTTTTTCTGCGGTTGAGGTCGCATGTGAACACCACAGCAGGATGCTAGACGCGGCGAAGATTCGTGTCTGTTCCGTTCTGGACACTGAGTGGAGAAACACAATTCCAAAGCGGGTGGCGATGCCGTTCTCGCAGTTATTGCGGTGAGATCTAAGCCCGCACGCGCAAAACTGGCGTTGGAGGCACGCGGCCAAGCATCGTCTCTCATTGAGCGCTCTTACTTTTCGCGGTGGCATCATTCGGTGGCTCTGATGCGAGTTTACGGTGACTGCCGTCATGAGCTACAAACAGGCCTCTGTACATCGACCATTCGGGCTCTGGTTTGGCGGCTATCGCCTGACCAACAAACGCATCGTAAAATTCCTCGCCGCCTTCTTTCTGTACCAGATGACGCCACATAAAGTAGTTGCACACGTCGGCCATTTGAATGCCGATAGACTCGCGAGAATCGCCGAAGTAGAGATCGTCATGGGCATGCCAAAGTCGGTGCTTGTGAGGAGGGATATACGGGTGCGCCACACGCAAGGCACGGTAGCTACTGCGCAATTGTTTTTTCAATGCGTTATCCGTTGTATCGTCCACGACAAATAAGCACAGGTCCTTGAAATCAAGTTGAATGGTCCCATTGCGCTGCGGATGCATACTTCTCGCCCATTCCTCAACTCCCAAAACGCAGAGGCGAAACGCCATATCCCTGGCGTCTGCGGTTGCCACGGGGCTTTCTTTCAACTTCTTTCTATCAACTGCCGCGTAGATGTACGGCAGGCCTTCGACTTGCACTGCGGTCAGCAATACTCGTATTGCGTCGAAGCGCTTTTCTTGTGGAATGTCGTTGAATGGCTCGGCGCCATTAAACAGGGCTGACGAGTGAAATTCTTGGAATCTGTCTTCGATTTCGTCGCGAGAGAAGAATTGTTGGATCGCTGCACAGTGCAAGTTCTCAACACTCCCAAACATCCCGTGAGGAATTATTACGGCACCAAACATGACGAACTGACTGTGCTCGGTCGTGCCAGAGTCATCCAAGTATGCTAGATGCACTTATTCCTCCAGCCTATCTACTCGTCATCTATATTGTCACTTTCCCATCGTGCTTGCCCTTAAAAAAGGCACCCGACAGATTTCTGCAGGCGTAGGACGCTAGGGCGTCCGAGATAAATTACGTGATGGGTTTGGGGGTCGGCGGGGAGACAACGGTGAAGTCGGCGGTGCGGGTTACGGTTTGGTTGGTGAGGAGGTCGAGGGCGAAGATTTCCAGGGTGTAGTGGCCTGGGGCTAGCGTCGAGAGGGGGAGGTTGCGTTCGAGGGTGATTTGTTCGCGGGATTGTTGGAGCTGTTCGGGGGATTCGTCCTGGTGCCAGACCTGTTGGCGGTCTTTTAGGATGCGGTAGGAGACCGAGACATTCGTTTTGTGCGAATCGGCGTCGAGTTTCAGGTTGTAGAGCTGGAGGAAGATGCCCATTTTGTCGTTGGGGGAAAGCTCGGGGTTGATGCGGGGGCGAACTTTGTAATTGCCGAGGACGAAGGGGCCCTGGCCGATTTGGGTGGTGGGGACGGCGCGGATCTGGTCGGCGAGGATGAGGGTGCTGGCGTCGAGTTGATCTTCGTCGTAGAGCGGGACGCGGAGGGCGGCGTCGATGGTGCCGACGTTGCCGGACTGGGCGTCTTTGAGGACGACGTCGAGGCGATAGAGGCCAGAGCGGAGCGGGACGGATTTTTGGTAGATGGAGGAGAGGTTGACGGAGGACTGGAAGAGCGAGTCGGGAAAATCGCGAGAGACGACGTCTTCGAAAGTTTGCACAACGCGGCCGCTGAGCGTGGTGATGCGGCCGTAGAGATTTAGCGTGGCGGATTGGATGCCGTCTTTTCCTTTGAAGCTGAGTTCACGATTGGGGACTTGCAGGGTGATGGGGACGAGGACGGAATCGTGAGTGACGCGGAGGAAGTCAAAGCGGTAGTCCATGTGAATTTGATCGCGGACGATGCGTGCCGTGACCATTTCGGTGAGGTCTTTGAAATGCTGGGGCGGGCGCTGGACTTTGAAGTAGGTGTCGAGGTTCGCGAATTCGTCGATGCCGGTGCCTCCCATGGGAACGGGGAGCGTGGTGCCGTTGGTGTTGGTGAAGCGCTGGGCTTTGGAGCAGAGACCGATCTGTTCGCAGGTGCTCAGGCCAGCGCCGGGGACTTTGGCGAGAGCGTCGACTTCGCCGGGGTCCATGGTGAGATGGTATTCGCCCGTGCCGGTCGGATCGGCGAACCAGAGTTCGATGTTGTCGCCGAGGTCGTCGAGATGGCGGTAGCGCCAGATATCGAAGGCGTAGACAGTGGTCGAACCGCCGCCTTGTTCGGGGGGACGGTCGTAGGTGCTGCCAGCAGCGTGGGAATCGATCTCGTCGGGCGGGCCGTGGAGGATGTAGATGTGGCCGCGATCGGTTCTCCAGCCGGGGATTCCTGAGGAGAAGTGTTCGTTGGCGTAGGCGATGCGGCGGTAGTGCTCTTCGCGGTACGAGTTTTCCAGGGAGTCGGGATCGGGGTTGCGGCGGCGCCAGAATTCTTCAATGTATTGTTCGCGCTCCTCGTTGGTGGTGAGGTGGAGGAAGGCTTCGCGTTCCTGCGGAGTGATGATGTAAATCACTTCCTCGTTGACCCAAGTTGTGTAGGGAGCGCTTTCTTTGGCTAGTTGCTGGGCTTTTTTCTTGAGGGCTTTTTTGGAGAGCGGCTGCGGAGCCTGGTTCGGCGTTTGCGTTTGAGGCGGCTGCTGATCTTGCGGACCGGCCGCGCTTGCGGAAAGAAATGCGAAGCAAACAACAGTGGGGAGGATGGTCCAGCACACGCGACGCATAAGACACCTCGCTCGCTAGCGTTTCTCTCAGGGTGGCGAAGCACCGATCGCGCAGTTCCCTGGCCCGAGACGGCTTGCTGCAAGTTGCAAGGGGACAGCTGTTACCGCACTCAGAATCAAGGAAGGGCGGGCGGGTTGCCTGACTAAACGGAAGGCATCGGGGTTAGGCGACCTTCGATAGACGTGCTCCAACGCGTATGGATACCTTCGCTGCAATGGCGACGAGCGCCCATATCGCGATGCCGAAGAGGAGAAAGCTCGTATATCCGCCGGTCTGCCCGGAAATCGATGAGGCGACTGCACAAACGAGTATAAATACAGGGAGTAAGATCCAACGCCTACGAGCGCTAAGATTTTTATCTGCCCATAACCCGACTCGATACCAGAAGAAAGCTATGACGAACAGTGCTAGCAGGGCCGAGACCCGGCCGGCGCTTCTAGGCGAGAGGAAATCTAGGGGCAGAGTCAGCAACGCCCCCGCTAGGAAAGCAGGCATGTTTAGAATCACCGCGAATTTTAGGGGCCACGGCCAGACGTGAAAACGCATCGTGGAATCCCAACCAGTGGACGTCCCAAAAAAGGGGCGGCTCAAAATGGAGTTACGGAGCCAAAGCCCCCATCCGCCGAAGGAAATGGCGAGCGTAGTCTGCAGGAGGGGCAGCATACGGCTAAATTGTCTGAGTTGGATCATGCGTTCGTCGCTCGGAGTATTAGACACCGCATGTCGGCAGAAGCGCATCCGGAATAACGCTTTTCCGTTCGCGTTTTTGGCTGGCTTTGGCTATTCCGTTGGCATACGTGAGTGCGAGGCGACGGTGGCCCCCCAAGATGCGGGATCTACGTCGCGGGCGTGCTCGGAAAAGAGCCAGCGATGGCCTTCGAGGTCGATGACGCCGTACTGTAATTCTCCGTAGACGGTTTCTTGAAGGTCTTCCCAAATTGTGGCGCCGTGGTGTTTGGAGTTGGCGTAATGCGCCTCGACATCGGGTACGAGGACTGTGAGCATTTGCGTGCAGAGGCCGAGCTTGCCCGGGGGTTCGAAGCGGCCTTCGCGAGGGCCGCTGATCATGATGTGTGCGTCACAGAGGTACAACTGGATGCCGCTTAGCGGCTGGCCGTAGCGGTAATACTCGGTGAAGCCGAAGACGCGGGTGAGCCAGGCGCAGGCTTCGGCGAGGTCACGGTAGCAAAGATGCGCGAGGATCGTGGAGGTCGGCACGGAGCGGTTATTCATGAGGGCAGTCTCCTGCGAATACGGGTTTAGACGCAAGCATAAGGCAAACCGCTACGCGGCTATAATTGACAATTTCGATATCGACGGCGAGAATATCGCCAATCAAAGTACGCATTCCGGTTGGCGGAGATCGCATGAAAACTCTTCGCGTGGGCTTGGGGATTTGCTTCGTGGCCATGGCGTTCACCCGCGTCGACACCTCGCTTTTTCTGTGGGGTCAGGAGCCTTCGACGAAGCCGGCGGGTGCATCGCTGCCAGATGCTGCCTCGGGTGCTGCGACGGCGGCGGTCGCGAATAGCGGAACAGCCGCGACGGCGATGCACTCGCTACAGGAAGGCATCAAGGCATATCGAGCAGAGAACTTCAGAGCGGCAGCGCTTGGCTTTGAGACAGCAGCGGCGGCGCCCAACTCGGCGGGGCCATCAGCACACGCGGATGCGTGGCTAGCGCGCACTTACCTGCACTTGCATCGAGTTCCCGAAGCCGAAGCGGCGGCACGAAAGGCGACGGATTTGGATAAGGAGCAGGCGAACGCGCAAACGGCGATGGCGGAGGTTTATTTTCGCGAGGGAAATCTCCCGGAGGCCGAACGGATACTCTCGGGGCTGGTGAAAAGCCAGAACACGACGCCGCGAACGTATCTGGGGCTCGCCAACATTTACCGGGCGACGGCCAATTACAAGAGTGCGCGGGCGCTGATCGAGGTAGCGCACAAAAATGACCCAAAGGATCCGGATATTGAAGAGTCCTGGATGCGCTCGATGACTCCGAAGGAGCGAATGGAAGAATGGAAAAGAAGACTGGCGGAGGGGCGCTTCGAGGACGACGAGGAGCGACAAGGGCTGGCGGCGGGAATTGCCGTGCTGGAAGACCGGAACAAGAACGAGAACCGTACGTGCAAGCTGGTCAATAAAGTGAGCACGACGGAAGCGAAGCTTGAACCGCGGATGCTGGACCCAAAGCGATTTGGAAGTTATCAGCTAGGCGTGAAGGTGAATGGCGTCAAAGCGATGCTGGAACTGGATACCGGCGCTGGTGGCATTCTGGTGAGCTCGCGGATTGCGGAGAAAGCCGGCCTGGCGAAGGTGGTGGATAACCAGATTGGAGGCATCGGAGACAAAGGCGCGGCGAACGGGTATGTGGCGTTCGCAGAGAAGCTGCAAATCGGCGAGCTGGAATTTGAGAACTGTTACGTGGATGTGGTGGACAAAAAGCGCGCCATGGACGTGGATGGGCTGATTGGAGCGGATGTTTTCGCGAGCTATCTGGTGGATATCGATTTTCCAAACAGGCGGCTGAAGCTTTCGCAGTTGCCGCCGTATCCCGATCAAGCCGGGGAACAGGCTTCGCTGCAATCCGAAGAGACGGTAAGCGCGGGCTTGCACGACCGCTGGATACCGCCGGAATGCAAAGATTTTGAGAGAGTCTACCGATTCGGACACCTGTTGCTGCTGCCTGTGCAACTCAACAAGGCGCCCTATCGGCTTTTCATGCTGGACACAGGAGCCTGGGACAACACCCTCTCACCGGAAGCAGCGCGAGAAGCTTCGAAACTTCACAAGGATTCCGACATTCAAGTGAAGGGACTGAGCGGCCAGGTTAAGACCGTCTACACGACGGGAGAAATCATGCTGACTTTCGGAAGATTCCAGCAAAGGCGGAGCGACATGGTGGCGTTCGACCTGAGTAACACGAGCAACCACGTGGGAATCGAAGTTTCGGGAGCGCTGGGATTTGCCATGCTGTACATGCTGGATATCAAGCTCGACTACCGGGACAATCTCGTCAATTTTGAGTACGACGCGACACGCTTCCACTAAATTCAAAACAGAATAGGCAGACGTTGAGCAAATGCCCGCCGGGCGAGGGAATGATCGGAGACTGTTCGAGCGGGGGAAGGAAACTAGAAACGGTCTGACTTCTTAGGTGATTCAGGAAAGAACAAGCCAACGTCGCCTGCTTTATATCTTTTATATCTCCGAACAACTACAGCGGGAAGTGAAATCAGTAAGACTCCGCCGCCGATTAGGACTCCCGATACAGCCAAAAGGAGCAACACCAACTGACGTATGTCCGTGCAAGGGCCCACACCTCCCCACACAGCCACCAACACCACAAAGGCGAGAAGTCCCAGACCCAGAGAAACCGCGCCGAATTTCAGAGCAGCGCTATCCATACTAAGAGAAGAGTACCATGCACGTTGGATTACAAGTCAATTTGGAGCAATAGTTTGCTCAAATCCCGATAGGCGCGCTAAAACTGACCCGGTCCTCCCCTTGGTGGATGGGGATTGACAGGGTGGAGTATCCAGAATACCGTTCGCGGCCAATGAGAGACTTGAGTTGGGGATGATGAAGAACAAACTATTGTGGGCGTTGATTGTTGCGGGGACCGTGGCAATTGCGGTGTCGTCGCTGGACGAATGGGGCGTGGTGTCACTGTCCGGGTTGGTGCCGGTGATTTTGCGGTGGGTGGCGATTGGTTTGATTGCGGCGTATGCCACCTCGCGGCGGTCGCTTACCGGGTGGATTTTTGTGGGGCTTTTGGCAGGGGCGGAATTGGGGCACGACTGGCCCGGGGTAGCGGTCAAGCTGCAACTGTTGGGCGCCATTTTTTTGCGGTTGATCAAGGTGATTATTGCGCCGCTGCTGTTTGGGACTTTGGTGGTGGGGATTGCGGGGCACGCGGATCTGAAGAAGGTGGGGCGACTGGCTCTGAAGTCGCTGGTGTATTTCGAGGTGGTATCGACGATCGCGCTGCTGATCGGGTGGGCAGCGATTAGTTTGAGCGGAGCGGGTTACAGCGTGGCACTGCCGGCTGCCGCGGCGGGGGAAACGTTGAACGTGGCGCCACACACGGCGACGCAAATGATTACGGACATTTTTCCGGAGAGCATTGCAAAGTCGGCGGCGGAAGGGCAGGTGCTGCAGGTCGTGGTGTTCAGTGTGCTGTTTGGCATGGCTTTGATCTTGGTGCCGGAAGCGAAGCGGCGGCCGATGCTGGCGTTTGCAGAGAGCCTTTCGGAGACGATGTTCAAGTTCACGAATTTGGTGATGTATGTGGCGCCGATCGGCGTGTTTGGGTCGGTGGCGTACACGATCGGGCATCTGGGATTGGGAGTGCTGCTGCCGTTGCTGAAGTTGCTGGGGACAATGTATGCGGCGCTGATTTTTTTTGTGGTGTGTGTGTTGCTGCCAATTACGGTGATGGCGCGTGTGCCGCTGCGGCGGTTTGTGCAGGCGGTGACTGAACCTTTGACGATTGCGTTTGCCACGGCGAGTTCGGAGGCGACTTTGCCGCGCGCGATGGAGGAGATGGAATCGTTTGGCGTGCCGCGGGAGACGGTGGCGTTCGTTTTGCCGACGGGGTACAGCTTCAACATGGATGGGGCGGCCATTTATCAGTCGCTGGCGCTGCTTTTTGTGGCGCAGGCAGCGGGGATGCACCTTTCGGTGGGGCAGCAGTTGATGATGCTGCTGACTTTGGTGATCAGTAGCAAGGGGACGGCGGGAGTGGCGCGGGCTTCGTTGTTGATTGTGTTTGGGGCGGCGACTTCTTTTCATTTGCCGATGGAACCGTTGTTTTTGTTGTTTGCGATCGATCAGTTGATGGACATGGGGCGCACCGTGGTTACGGTGCTGGGGAATTGCGTGGCTTGTGTGGTGATTGCGCGGTGGGAGGGGGAGCTGCGGTCAGAAGAGGCGGGTTGAGGTTGGCAATGGTAAGCGTTTTGCCGCGGGAAGAAAGCGCTGGACGGGCGCGGCGTGCCGTGCCCCTACGGTTACATTTCGCGGTAGTTCAAGAGGAGAAGGCCAATTAGGACCAGGCAGGCGGGCCAGAGCCAGGCCATCTTGTCGCGGACTTTGTTTTCGGCAGGGAGGCGAATTTCCAGCCAGCGAGACCAGCCGGCTACGATGCCTGCGACGGCGAGCGGGGCGTGGCTCAGTTCAGCGAGGACTTCTTCTTTGATGTTGCCGAGGCTGTGGGAATGGGTGAGCAGGAGAGCGCTCGCTACGGCGACTAGGGCAGGGAAAATCAGGCGAGCGCCTTGGGTGGAGACACGACCGGTTTGCACGCGCCATTCGAAGATGGCGAGGCCGATGACGAGCAGCGCGAAAATGCGGTGAAGCAGGACTTCGGGGTCCTGGAGCGTGACCCAGAAGCCATTGGGGCCCAGCGGCCACGTCTCGGGATCGCTTCGTAGGAAAAGAAACAGGGAAAGTCCGAGAAAGAGGAGCGGCCAGTTTCGGGCCCAAGGGGCGTGCTGCGTTTGCGCGAGAAACGCAAGGAGTCCGATAGCGAGAACGATGAGGCCCGCCCAGTGATGGTTGTACTCCGACCAGGATTTTTCCGCGGGCGTGTTGGGGCGCATGCCAGCTTGGCCGGGGACGAAGGAGGCGGAAGAAAGCGTACCGGCGTCGAACGATTTCACTTCGGCGGCGTAGACGTCTTCTGGGAGATCCGCGAGGCCCGGGCTTGCGAAACGCGGGATGCTGGGGGCCAAGCGAGCCGCAATTTCTTGAGACGAGACGCGGTCTGCTTTCAGATCCACGGCAGGCGGAAGAGAGGTTAGCGAAGCTGCGGTGAGAATGACAGTGATGCCGATGCCTATTTCCGCTTCGCCGAAGCGTTTCAGGCTGGCGATGACGGAGCCGCCGGAATGTGAGCGCGCGATTTGAAAGTTCAGGGCGCCGAGGAGAAGGAGCGTACCGAAGAGGACGACCTTTGTGGCCACCATGATGCCGTAGGAGGTTCCGTAGACGGCGTCGAGCGAGCCGACGTAGGCATATCCGAGCGTGAGGCCAGCGGCGGCGAGGACGGCAACGCTGATCAAAGCGAGTTTCGAGAAGCGGGCGATGAGTTGGCGCGCGAAGCCGTTATCCGGTGAGTGTGGGATGGCGATTAGAAGATAGAACAGACCGCCGAGCCAGGTGGCCGTGGCACCCTGATGAAGCGCCGTGACGACGGCAAGTGGAAAACGGTATTCGAGGCGAGCCATGGCGTGGCTGGTCATCACGGAGGAGATGAGGATGAGAGCGGCGGGCAGGAGCAGGAACGGGGAAATTTTTCGGGACTGAGAGCGGGCAGTAGCGGCGATAGTCAACGCCGAGACGATGGCAAGGATCCCGGCAAGTACGAAGTTCGCGCCGCTGATATCGCCGAGAGTCATATCCGCGGACTGCATCAGGATCAATGTGCTCGCCAAGATGTAAGCCAACTGCATCACGGCTAAGGCTAAGGCAGCGCGGCGAATCCAGCGAAGGCAGCCGTTGTTGATGACATCGGATTGCGAGTTAGCACCACGCGCCACGAAGTTCAGAAAAACGATGCCGCCAATCGTGAGCGATGCAAAGGTCAGTGTGCCACCGCGGAATAGGACAGAGAGGAAGCCGAAAATCTGGAGAAGTCGCGCCATATATGGAGGTCAGGGCTGCATAACTTGGAAAGGGATTTCGCCGCGGGTGATGTGCCCGTCGGAGGCGAGGACTTGCCAGCGGATGCGGTACTCGCCCGGGTTTAGATCTTGGGCTCGCGATGCCAGCGTGTCCGCAGAGGTGTCTTTACTGATCGCGAGAAGCTGCGTGGAAGCGTCCGGCTTGACCAGCGTGAGGCGGGAACGAGTCGCGTCGATGCGCACATTGAAGCGCAGCTTGATGGGGACGCTGGGACCGGCGACGGCGGCGTTGGTGGATGGACTGGATTCCAAAAGGATGGCGTGCGCAATGGCCGAATGAGTCAGCAGGAACATGACGGGGCCGGCAAACAAAAATACTGCAAGAAGAACTCGGTAACCTGGGCGCATCGCTCTCCGCTCCGCGCGAAAAAACCGGCTCGCGACGAAGCCTCCGTTGAAGAACAACAACAAAAAAGCAACCTGGAACTGAAGACTATGTTATGGCAATCCGCGCAGGCTGCCAAGACGTAAGAGTGTTTTGGGCGCGTGAAGTCGTGGCGGCGACGCGGCGGCGCGTTGCTGTTAACAGTCGTCGGGAAGGGAGCGTCTTGCATCCAAACGAGCAAAGCGATGCGAGTAGATGTGATCGGGATGCCGCGTCAGGATTAGCCAGGAGCTTACACGATTGCCAATGCTTGAAACATTCTTGCAGGACGTTCGTTACGCGCTACGAGGACTGCGAAAAAATCCGGGATTTGCGATTGTTTGCATACTGACTCTGGCGCTGGGTATTAGCGCGAACACCGCGATGTTCACGGTTTTTAACGCCGTGTTGCTGCGGCCGGTTCCCGGCGTGGCGAATCCGGGTGGCCTTGTCATCCTGGAGCGGCTTCAGAAAAACAATCCGGATTTTTCTTTCGGGTACCCCGACTATCTTGATTATCGCGACCAAAATCAGTCTTTCACAGGGCTGGCGGCTCGATGCCGCACGGCTCTCACGCTAAGTCACGGAACGACCGAGCGCATCACGGGCGAATTGGTTTCCGGCAACTACTTCTCCGTGCTGGACGTGAAACCCGTTCTGGGCCGGTTGATTGCTGCGGAAGACGTGCAAACGGATGGTGAGGAGCCCGTCGCTGTGGTGAGTTACGGGATCTGGCAAAGAGCCTTCGGCTCGGATTCGGAAGTCGCCGAAAAAAATATTCTGCTGAACGGGCAGAGGTTTACAGTCATAGGAGTTGCGTCCAGAAATTTCGTGGGAACAACGATTAGCTCGCCCACCGACGTGTGGCTGCCGCTGACCATGCAGCCGGCAGCGATGCCGCGCATGTCGCGCGGCGTGCTGCACAACCGGAATGCGGGATGGATTGAGATTTTTGGCCGGCTGAAGCCGCATGTAAACCTCGATGCGGCCCGCGGCGAACTGCAGATCATCGCGGGGCGGCTTGCCGCGGCGTACCCGGCGTCAAACGAACATCGCAGCGTGGATGTGATCCCCAGCTTTGGCATGGATCCTGACGATCGCGATGCGCTTCAAAAGTTCTTCGGGCTGCTGATCGCTTTGGTGGGAATTCTTCTGCTGATCTCCTGCAGCAATGTTGCGAATTTGTTGCTGTCTCTTTCGGACTCGAGACGCAGAGAAATAGCGGTGCGGCTGGCTTTGGGAGCGGGCCGTGGTCGGCTGGTGCGGCAATTGTTGACGGAGGGACTGCTGCTCTCTTTCCTGGCGAGCGCGATTGGACTTTTGCTGGCGCCCTGGGCGGGAAACCTGATTCTCGCTTTCCGCCAACCGCTTTACGCTCTGCATAACGTGGATACTACGCCGGATGGGCGTGTTCTGGTGTTCGCGCTTTTGGTGGCCTTGCTGACAGGAATGCTCTTCTCACTAGCGCCCGCGCTGCAGTCTTCCAAGCCTGACCTCGTCATTACGTTGAAGGACAACACACCGGGAGCAGGACGGCGCTCACGTCTGAGGAGCCTGCTGGTCGCTGCGCAGGTCGCTCTCTCACTGGTTCTGCTCATTGTGGCCGGAGTGACTGTCCGCAGAATGCAGAAGATCGTCAATCAGAACCCGGGATTCACTACGAGCCATATTCTGATGATGTCCGTTTCCCCCAGCATCCAGGGATATTCGGAGACACAGGGAGAACGTTTGTACCAAGAGCTGCTCGCGAAAGTCGAACGGATGCCCGGAATTCAGTCCGCAAGCCTTGCCGTCACTGTTCCACCGGAAGACTGGAGTACGCGCGTCTCGATTTTCTACGAAGGCCAAGTGCCGCCTTTGGATTATTTTCGCGGCCATGAATTCGAGGTGGGCATTCGAGTGGACATGAATACAGTGGCCCCGAACTATTTCAAGACCATGGGGATTTCGATGCTGCGAGGCCGGGATTTTACGGAACGCGACAAGACTGGAGCGCCGCTGGTGGCGATTGTGAGTCAACAGTTAGCCCAGCGCCTTTGGCCGGGTGAGGACGTCGTAGGCAAACGCATCGAGTGGCCTTCGTGGCAAGGAGATCCTCGTCCGCCCCTCGAGATTATCGGCGTTTCTGCTGACGCGAGATATCGTTCCCTAATGGCCGATGCTCCGCTCCTGCTTTATGTGCCCGAATCCCAGAACTACAGCGGGACGCAGACGCTTGTCGTTCACACCGCGGCGGATCCTGAGCAACTTCTTGGCGGTGTGCGCAACGCGGTAGCTTCCGTGGACCAGAATTTGCCGGTCGTCGCCGTGAAAACAATGTCCGAGCAGATGGGCGATTCCCTTTGGCAGCCCCGCATGGCTGCGGGAATATTGGGAAGCTTCAGCATTTTTGCTCTGATACTCGCTGCCGTGGGACTTTACGCCGTCGTCTCGCAGTGGATGGCCCAGCGGACGCGGGAGATTGGGATTCGCATGGCGCTTGGCGCAAAGCCGCAGGATGTGATGCGTTTGACTCTGGGTTATGGGGCCGGGCTGGCCCTATGGGGAATCGTGGCGGGCATTTTCGTTGCTTCCGTACTTACGCGATTTGTGTCCGTCCTCCTCTTCGGTACGGGCAGCACAGACATATTGACGATGGTGGTCATCGCCGTTTTTCTCCTGCTCGTGGCGTCGGCGGCGTGTTTTGTACCGGCGCGCCGGGCGATGCGTGTGGATCCTATGGTTGCGCTGCGCCACGAGTAGATGAAGGCCAACTGCACTTACAAAAATGCGCGGCGAAAGTTGGCAAATGCCCCCTGGTCATCTACCAGCCTTGGCGAAAGGCAAAATCGCCATAGGAATGGGTTGCGCGAATTTTCGTTTGAGGTACCAGCACGGCCAATCACCGCTGTGCGGAAACAGGGCGTGAACGCACACGCCAGTTTGCTGCGGCTGCACCGGGTCAACGCTGTATTCCGTCTTGTTCCCTTTTTCGTCGATAGCCAGGATCCGCAAAGATGTGATTGTTTCAAACGGGTCGCTGGGTTTCGCGTGCGTCATGCGCATGCGAACGGAAACGAAGTCGCAAATGTAAACGATAGCAACGACCACGACGAGTGCGATTAGAATGCGCTTTGCGAGCGTGCGGACAGGGGCCAAACGAAGTTTTCCTCCCGGTAAGTAGACAACAGGCGCGACGTATTCGTCACCCCGTTTTTATCAGCCTGCTTTTAGAAGACACCTACTGCTTGTCTTTGGGAACTTCGGTTGCCGTGCCGATCTTGATCGTCGATCCGAATCGTTTGTAATTCTCATAACGCACGGTCATGCGAATGCGGACGCCGCCGCTGCTGAATTGCAGAGTGTCCTCGGAGTGCGTGTATGTCGGGAACCAGTAATGGCTTTCGATATTTTCGCGAAAGGTTTCGAAACGCGGAAAGACGTTTTCCTGGCCGTGTTTCTTGATGTCGGGGACGGCTTTGCCGTCGGTTTTGACAATGCCGAAGTCCGTTTGGTCAACCCAAATGCGGCCTTGGAAATATCGCTGATTTTTTTCCAGCTTTTTCGGGCCGACGTCGAAAACATAGGCGTTGATTTCATCGAGCTGCTGCTGGCCGACGTACTTGACGTCGTATTTTTGTACTTCGTCGCTGGTGAGCACAAATGGCTGGACGTGTTCGAGGTCGTCGAAATCCTGTTGTGACATTATGATACGTTGCAGGGAGGGAGCGGGCGCGTCGGTCACATGTTCATAGCGCTTGCCAGCCGGGGTAAAGAGGATGTCGCTGGTCATGCGATATTCGCCGTCGGGCTGGCCGGAGTACTCGTCGATCGTTTGGATCACGAAAGTCTGCGTGTAGGTGTAATTGTCACGCTCTTTTTTGAATTCGAGCTCGCGCTCGGCGAATTTTTGAATGATTTGATCTGGCGGAATCTTAGGCGCATCCGTGGAGAGCGGCGATTCGGTTGTGGTCTGGTGAGGCGCGGTGGCAGGCGCGGAGCCTGACCGCGGCAATGGTGCGGGCGCAGGCGCGGAGTAAGTCGGAGGAGGCGGCAACGGGCCGGTTTGCTGCGCGTGCAGCGGTAGCGAGAAAAAGAGCGCCGCTGAACAAGCTGCGAGCGTCAGAACGGCCGGGAAGAAAAATTTGTTGGTTTGAGTCTCGATGATGGCTTGCATCCCTTTCCAGTTCCTTTCGGTGTTTGCAGCGGCCTGGGAGCTGTGAACTTCAGAATAGCGCCAGGGTTGCTTCTCGTCCAGAAGGATGCGAAATCTAAATCCAGAGCCGCACCATGGATAAGGGGCAGGTATGTTCCCGGCGGGGTGTGATAAACTTTTGAAGTGTTCCCCGGTGGGGCCGTGGCGCAGTTGGGAGCGCGCCTCGATGGCATCGAGGAGGTCGTGGGTTCGAATCCCATCGGCTCCACCAAAAAACTGCTCTGTTTTTCGTTATTTTTGCGAGTTTCCCTGTAAGCTAACCACTGCCGATGCAACGCGTCACACCTCGAGTGGCCGCAAATCCAGATTTTTGTTTGAGAGGAACTCTCATGCTCATGCGCCGAAGCCTGTTGTCTATTCTATGTTCCGCAGTGATTGCAGCAATATCGGTTGCGCCGGCGTACGCACAACGCCCTGGGGGCGTGAAGTTTGCAACTGAGGTGCCGTTACTGGATTGCGACGGCATGCCGTGCGTGGAAGCGCGGATGGGGACTGGCCCGAACTTAAAGATGGGAATTGATACGGGAAACGTGGACTCCGTGCTGGATGTCTCGTATGCGGAAGCGGCCGGCTTGAAGTCGACTGCGCCGATGCCTGCGGGAGCACCTTCAGGGATGTTTCGCACGACAATCCCCTCCATCAGCGTGGGGAGCGTAAAGCTCACAAATGTCAGTACGCTGTCGCTCAGCCTCACGGAGATGATCTCGCAGAACCAAATGCCGCACGTGGATGGGACGTTGGCTTACACGGCCTTTAAAGATCGCATCCTGGAGATTGATTTCGTGGCGCACAAGGTGCGGATTTCGGAAGTGTTGACGGCTCCCGCGGAATGCAAGGGAGCCTGCGACAAAATCTCGTTGATTAAGTTCGGAAATGAAGGACCTCCTATCGTCGTCGCCGACGGGTTTGAGATTAACGGAAAGAAAGTGTCGGCGCAGATCGACACGATGTACAACGGGACGTTATTGGTCTATACGGCTTCGATTGAGAAGCTGCAGCTCGCGGAGTCGGCAAAGACTACAAAATCTCGAAATTTTCCGTTTACGGACGGCGGTGTGCAGATGAAAGAAGCCCCTGCAGAAATGGAGGGCTTTCGCGGATTGACCTTGAGCGGACCTGCGCCGCTGGTCTATTTCCCTACTCCCGACGTTCATGAGCCGGACGGACTCTTCGACGCGACGGTTGGGCTGGAATTGTTTTACAAAGCGGCTGTAACGCTGAACTTTCACGACATGACCATTTCCGTGGAAAAGCGCTGAGCCTCTGCTAGTGCAGCACGAGTGGCGCATCGCTACGGCCCGGCGAGCATTCCAAAATAACTACAAATGCTGAGGCTCTATCGTGGGAAGGGCGCAGCGGGATTCGCGAAGGAGTTAGCGAGTGCGCGAGAAAAGAACAGCATCGCTGTTAATCCAGCCGCGAGAAAGCGCAATCTTGCTTCCATCGCCGGACAGAGCAAGCCCAAAAATTCTGCCTGAAACAAAATGCGTGAGCTGCTGAGGCGGCTTTCCTGTAAGCGAATACGTCCAAAGATTCGGAGAGCCGGAGCGCGCATCCACATAGGCAAGGGCTTGCTGACCGGGAATCCAGCGCCCATCGCGAAGCTTGCCTACGCCGGGAGGCGGGTCCAAATACGCAATGGGCGCGCTGCCGTCCAGCGTAGCCTGCCCAACGCGCATCTTGTTGTTGTTCTGATAGTCCAAAGAGGCGAACAGAATGTGCTTGCCATCTTGCGCTAGATTGATTCCGATCACGGTGTTGGGAATGAGAGCGGTGTCCTGACCGCCGTCGAGCGAAGCTTTGCGCAAATTGCCTCCGGCAATGGCTTCGTCCTCGCTGACGAACGCCAACCACCGGCCTTCTCTCGGACACACGGGGTAAACTTCACCGATGCCGTGGGTCAACTGCACGGCATTCGTTCCGTCTGAGTCGGTCTTCCAGATGTGGTTTCCGCCCGTGTTCGAAACAAACACGACGGAGCGTCCCGAATCACAAACCACGGGGGCGCTGTGATATTGCGGGGCGCCCGCAATCACCTGGGCAGCGCCACCCGTTAAATCCACTGCGGAGAGATCCCAGTTCCCTGAATCATTCGAAGAAAAAACAATTCTTTGTGGAGTGGCGAAGTCCAGCCCATGCAAACCATCGTTTCGTCCTTGCGTCACCTGCTTGATGTCATCGGGGTGGTCGCTGGGAGCTATCCAGATGCTGGAGTTTACGTCAGTTTGCACGGCGACAATCGAGTCGGTATCGAAAGCGAGGCTCGCGCTGTTGTAGTCTTCCAGATCATTGGTGACGCGTTTTATGGCTCCCTCCGGGTAAGACACGTGCCAGATTTGCGTCGGATCTCCGGCCCGCTCTTGCGCCGTAAGGAGTAGTCCCTTCCCATCGCGGGTCCAAATCATGCTTCGGATCGCTCTCCAGCGACTAGGCAGTTCCTGCACCTTCTTCGTTGTGAGGTCGAGCGCTTGCAAGTGCGCACGCAGGCCTTGCGGATCCTCATCAACCAGAGCATCAAAAACGATGCGCTTGCCATCGGGTGACCAGGCCGGCGCATAGTGAGGCGTGTCCGATTTCAGCAAATCCGTGCGCCCGGATCCGTCCGAATTTATTTGCACGAGGCAAAGTTCCATCCCCTCGCAATTCAAGTCAAAAAAGGCAATCTTCGCACCGTCCGGGGAAAGCGTGAAGGCCGTCGATAGATGCTCGGCGATTTTGCGAGGTGCTCCTCCGAGCACGGGAATGACTAACAGTTGCAAATCGTTCGAGTTTTCCGTGCGTGAGCTCGAAAAATAGATGAAATTTCCGTCGGAAGAGAACAAGGGAGAGGTCAGATAGGCCTGCGGCGCCGGTGGGACCAGTTGTTGCGCGCTCGATGCCGCCGTCTGGCGAACCCACAAGCTCTCTTGTGCGCCGTCGCGAACAACGTACGCAACATAACGGCCGTCAGCAGATACCGCGGCCGCGGTCACGTTGCCGTTTGTCGTTAGCCGCGAGATGCGCCCGTTTGTGACCAGCGGCAAGCGATCCAGGTCGCTTTTCGCATTAAAACGCTTCCAAGCGAAAAAAGCACCGGTACAGACAACCAAGACGGCGAATACAACCGCGAGCGTGCGCAACGCCACGAAAGACGCCGCAGTAGTTGGTTGGGCCGCAATGCTGGTTCTTCCGGAACTGCTGTCGCGCCTCAGGCGCTTCAAATCCGCTTGTAACTCACCCGCAGATTGGTAGCGTAGGTCCCGGTCTTTCTCTAATGCCTTGTTGATGATGCGTTCCAGCTCTGGCGGTACTTCGGGATTCAATCGTACGGGTGCTACCGGCACGACGTGCAGGATCGCGTCGTAGATCGCCGCTGTGGAATCTCCACGGAACGGAAGCGCTCCTGTAGCCATTTCGTAGAGCACCACGCCAAAGGAAAAGAGATCGGTTCGCGGGTCGAGAGGCTTGCCGAGAACTTGCTCGGGAGACATGTAAGCAACCGTGCCAAGTGCCGTCCCAGGGCTTGTTAGATGTTCTTCCGAAACTGTTTTCACTCTTTCCGGCGAGCGCGTGGCCGTTGCATCGCCGAGAAGCACGACGCCCGTAACCTTCGCAAGACCGAAGTCGAGAATCTTGGCCTGCCCCCGATTGGTGACGAAAAGATTCGAAGGCTTGAGGTCGCGATGAATGATCCCCTTCTGATGAGCAGCGTCCAGAGCATCGGCCATTTGAATGGCCAGCTCAACAAGCCGGTCAACGGGAACTGGCTTCCCGCCGATTTCATGTTTCAGAGTGTGCCCTTCCAGAAGCTCCATCACCAGGAAGGGCTGGCCATCATGCGCAGCGATCTCATGAATCGTGCAGATGTTGCCGTGATTGAGGGCGGAGGCTGCGCGGGCTTCCCGCTGAAAGCGCTCCAAGGCTTGGGGACTCGTTGCTAGAGCTTCCGGCAGAAATTTCAGCGCGACGTGCCTGCCGAGATTGATGTCTTCCGCTTCGTAGACGACGCCCATTCCTCCTCCCCCCAGCGTGCGGAGGATTCGGTAATGGGAAACAACGCTCCCGACCATGGACGGTAGTTCAGGCAATTTATTTCCAATTTGGAGATACTGAGACTGTTTGGCCGGCCTTTGGGACCTGCCTGCTTCCTTATAGAATCAACTGGGCAGAGAGTATTGTCTGCGGCAGCCGGCAAGTCAACCAAAGAGGAAACGCGGACCGCGAAACGGCTATTGAACTGTTGTATAGATTGGACTCAACAGGCTGTTTTAACGGCTGGTCTGAAACTATATCTTCCCAACTATCGTTTAGAATGGCAGATCTATGGCAAAGCTCACTTTTCTTGGCGCGGCAGGGACCGTCACTGGATCAAAATATCTCGTGGAGGCAGCAGGCAAGAAGCTCCTCGTCGATTGCGGGATTTTTCAAGGCCCGCAGGAACTCAGCGAACGGAATTTCAAACCACTCTCCATAGATCCCAAGACGATCGACTACGTGGTGCTGACCCACGCCCATTTGGACCACACCGGATGGCTGCCGGTCCTCGTAAAGGACGGTTATAAAGGCCCGATCTTCGCCAATCCCGCGACGATTGACCTCACGGGGCTTTTGCTGAAGGACTCGGCGCATTTGCAGGAAGAGGACGCCCTGCACGCAAAGCTCAACAAACACAACAATCACGAAAGCTACGAGCCGCTTTATGTGACGGAAGACGTCGAACCCGCGCTGAAGCTACTTAAACCAGTGCCGCGCACCGGTGCCTTCGATATCAGTCCTGAATTTCATGTCACCGCGTTCGACGCCGGGCACATTTTGGGCTCAACCAGCTTGGAACTCGTCATCACGGAGAACGGAAAGAAAATCGTGGTGGTGTTTTCCGGGGACATTGGCCGGTACGACCAACCGATTTTGAATGATCCGGTAACGCCACCCTCGAAAGCGGATGTGCTGCTTTGCGAATCGACGTACGGCGACCGCGAGCATGCCGCGGGTGATCCGGCGGAGCTACTAGCGGGCATTGTAAATCGCGTCGCGAAGCGCGGCGGATCGATTGTGATTCCCGCGTTTGCCATCGGGCGAACGCAAACGTTCATGTATTACCTGCGCCAGCTTGAGGATCAACAGCGCATCCCCCGGCTTCCTGTGTACGTGGACAGTCCCATGGCGCTCAGCGCCACGGATCTCTATTTGAAATACAAAGAAGACCACGACCTGGACTATTCACGCCTCGAAGCTGGCGGAAAAGGTGATCCGCTCGACGTCCACGAATTTCATCTCACGCGATCGGTCGAGGAATCGAAGGCCATCAACAACGTCAAGACTCCCTGCATCATCGTCTCCGCGAGCGGCATGGCCGCGGGAGGCCGCGTCCTTCACCATTTAGCGCAACGCTTGCCAGATGCGCGCAATGCCGTCATTCTCGCGGGCTTCCAGGCTCAGGGCACGCGCGGGCGCGCGCTGCAAGAAGGCGCGAAAATGTTGAATATCTTTGGCCAACAGATACCCGTTAACGCCGAAATCGTGGAGCTAGGGCAACTCTCCGCGCATGCCGGGAAAAGTGAACTTCTGCGATGGTTGAGCGCCCTGCCTGCGCCCCCGAAGCAGACCTTTTTGACCCACGGTGAACCGCAAGCGGCTCAGGCCCTGCAAACGGCTATTCAGGAGAAGTTCCAATGGAAGGCCGCGGTCGCCCGTTACCTGGATACCATTGATTTGGCAGGCTAATGAATTCTAGAAATATTTTGAAGGAATCAGGAAACTAAAATCGTCGTGCTCTCGTCTATACCTACAAGACCACTCGCGGGGTAGGGGGCTAACCACCACAGGGCAACCGACCGTCAGTCTCCTACCCCTTAAAACTTCGGAACTGCCAGTATTTCAGATATTTAGATAGGGTTTAGCAGTTATTCCCACAATCGGACATCTAGCCGCTCCACCTGCTTTGTCGTTAGCGATTTCTCAGATGCTCCGGAAGACGGGACAGTCTTTCCTCAGCGGCTGACAATGTGCTTTCCTTCTTGCAAAACGTGAAACGAACCTGCGAACCGCCGTCCTGGGCGTCGTTATAAAAACTGGATCCGGGGACAACCGCCACACCTACCTTTTCAACTAGAAATTTTGCGAACGAGACGTCTCCTGAGCCAGCTGGGTATCGATCGGCAGGAAAATCGAATCCAGAAATGTCCGTCATGATGTAGTACGCGCCGCGCGGCTTGAAAACAGTGAACCCGGCGGCTGTGAGAATTTTGAGCAGCCGCTCGCGGCGAACGGTGTAATCCGTTGCGAGCTTATCGTAATAAGACTGCGGCGATTTCAGCGCAATGGCGCCGGCCTGCTGCAGAGGCGCCGCGGCGCCGACAGTAAGAAAATCATGCACCTTGCGGATGGCCGCCGTCGGTTCCGGCGGAGCAATGGCCCAGCCGACGCGCCAACCGGTGACGCTGTAGGTCTTCGACATGCCGTTGATCACAATCGTGCGGTCGCGCATACCGTCGATGCGCGCCATCGAAATATGCTCTGTTCCGTCGTACAGAATATGTTCGTAGATTTCGTCCGTGACGCAGTACGCGTTCCAACGGACGCAAAGTTCACAGATATATTCGAGTTCCGCGCGCGTGAATACCTTTCCAGTGGGATTGTTGGGCGTGTTTAGGATGATGGCCTTGGTGTGCGGGCCAAACGCCGCCGCCAATTCCTTCTCGTCGAAGCTCCAGACGCCCTTCTCGTTTTCCGGAGGCCGCATCTTCACGAAGCGCGGCTTTGCTCCGCTTAAAATCGCGTCCGGTCCATAGTTCTCGTAAAACGGCTCGAACACCACAATCTCATCGCCGGGATTGATGATCGCCAGCATCGTAGACATCATCGCTTCGGTCGAGCCACAGCAAATCGTGATCTCGCGCTCGGGATCGACGCGCACTCCCTGCGTCCGCTCAAATTTCTCGACGATCGCGTCGCGCAGCGGCTTCGCGCCCCAAGTTATCGCGTATTGGTTGATGTCATCGGAGATAGCTTGCCGCGCCGCCTCCTTGATTTCCGCCGGCGCGGCAAAATCGGGGAAGCCCTGCGAGAGATTCACGGCGCCGTGCTTCATCGCCAGCCGCGTCATCTCGCGAATTACGGATTCCGTGAATTGTTCCGCTTTTGCAGAAAGCATGCGCCGCGCTGCCTGCGCCATGCTGGATTCAGAAGAAGTCATTTAGCCTGCCAAACGATCTGGATTGTTAGAGTAATCGAACCGAACAAACTCGGCCGACCGAAATTCTACCGGCCGTGCCCCGCCGCCGAAGAAGTAGCGGCCGGCGCACTCGACTGCCCGTAAATCATCCGGTAGACTTCGGAATTGCGCAAGACGATTTGCACGTAATCGCGCGTTTCGCTGAAAGGAATGGATTCCACAAGTTCAGGGATCTCGTCGTAGTTGCGCTCGGCTTTCCACGCGGCGATGCGGTCCTCGCCGGCGTCGAACGCCGCCAGCGCGTATTCGGGTGCTCCAGTCAACTTCACGAGCCCGGAGATGTACAACATCCCGAGCTGGATGTTGTACTCAGGGTCAAAAAGTTTCTTGGTCGAAAAGCTTACACGAAGTTGTTTGGCAAGAAGCTTGCCCGTTTTCGGCTCGACTTGCATGAGGCCAATCGCGTTAGTAGGGGAAAGCGCATCGGCCTGGAACGTGGACTCCTGCCGCATGAGTCCCGCGGCGAGCAGTGGATCGAAATTGTTCCTGGCCGCTTCACGCCGGATCACTGCTTCGTACGGCAGCGGATAGAGCACCTTCCAAACGTTGATTGGCAAATCGTCGATTTTACGAGCGTCGAAATTGGGGACAATGACGCGCCCGTAAGCCATGCCCGCAGCAAAATGGCCCTGATCGAAGGCAGCTTGCGCAGCTTCAAACAAGAATCGCGGCGACGAAGTGGCGAAATACGCATTCTTCAGCTCCAGCTCGGCGCTTGCATCAAACGCAATCGTGCGCAACGCTTGCGCACGCGCCCAGCGGTCGGCAGCAGCAGCAGGAATTGGCTCGTCGAAGGGCCTCAGGGAAGGCGGCGGCGGAATTTTGTCCAGAATCTCCGGCGGATCGCCCTCAGCAGGCGCCAACTTGCTCAAACGCAATGCCGCAGCGTGACCGAAATACGTCTGCGGAAAGCGTTCCACATCCTTCAAGTAGTAGCTGCGTGCCTCCGCGAGCTTTGAGCTGCGCTCCGCGTCCCGGCCGAGCCAGTACACCGCGTCGGGTGTATTTGCCGAAGTCGGATATTTCACCAGGAAATTCTTGATCCGGTCTTGCGCGTCCGGCTGCCGGTTCAGATACGCGACCCACGCCACGCGCCACTCAGCGTTGAACGCATTCCTTCCGCTCGGAAACGTATCCAGTACGCGCTGGTAGTAGCTGGAAGCTTTGGTGCGGTCGAGGTCCACCCAATAATAATTCCCCGCCGCCATGAATCCTTCTTCGTTCCATTTGCTCAGCGGATACTTCAGCGTGAGCTCATTGAGAGTCGCGAACATTTCGTCGAACTTCTTGTCCGAACGATAAAACTGCGACAGAGCATAGAGCCGTTCCGCATCGATTTCGAAATCCGGCGTCTTTAGAGAAGCAACAAGTTTCGGCGAACCCTTCGGCTGCGTGCGGGCTTCCGCGACGCGAAGCTCTGCCAATTGGCGGTTGGGATTCAGCGGATCGCTGAGCATTCCCAGAAGCTTCTCGAATTCCGAGCGCGCTTCTTTCCACTTGTGAGCGTCATAGAAAGCCTGCGCCCGCTGCTGCTGCAATTCCACGCCGGGGTACGGATACTCCTTGCCCATCTCATGCAAAATTTTCTTCAGTGCGCCGTCCGCCGCTTTCGCCTCGTCGCTCTGGGAGTATTTGTAGAAAATTGTCTGGTAGTCCTTCGCGGCTCGTGGAAGCTGATGCAGCGCCTGGTAAGCCTGTGCTCTCTCCAACAGCAGCGTGGGCTTGCTTCCCGTCGCCGGATAAGAATTCAGCGCGTCAATGGCGTCCTGCGCCTGCCCCAGTTCGATGGCCAACGGCGCCAAACTCTCCAGCAACTGTTCCTTCATCGCCGTATTCGGATAGTCGCGCTGGACCGTCTCCAAATCAGCAAGCGCATCCTTCGAGCGCCCCAGCCCGTGCTTCGCCTGCGCCGTCCAGTAAAGAACGTATTCGCGCAACAGGGTGTCGCTGCTGGCCTTGGTAAACCACGCCAGCGCCTGCTGCTCGTGAGCGTGCGAATGATCTTCGTAGCCGAGAGCCAGCGCCGCGCGCGCGCCCCAGACATTCGCCGCATTTCTCCCGGCAAACTCGGCCAGTGAGTTGTACGCTCCCGGCCCTGCGTTATGAACTTGCCGCGCCAAGCTCGCGAGTTCTCTTTGCCGCGCCTGATCCTCAGGCGTGTCTCCCGCCATCATCCCCGGGCTGGCCGTTGACAGTACGCACCCGACCCTGCAAGGAACCGCCGCGGGCTTCTTCACTTTTTTCTGCTTTTTTCGCGAGTGAGTGTTCTGCGCCAAAACCTCCGGCGCATTGCCAGCGAACAGCGAGAAGCTCAGAACAATCGCGCACACACCTCGCGCCGCAGCGGCCCAGGAATTTGCCGCAGCCGCATTCCTGGCTGCAATCTTAGCGATGCCGCGCGGGCGTGGCGTACGGGTATTCGCCGAGAGCGTGTGCGTCGCCCTCCGCGAGGATTTCCACCATCCAGCGATAAAAGTAATCCACTGGATGGTCCATGATGGGTTTGAAACGCCGGTCGTATTCTCGATGAGCTTTTTCAATGTCGTCTTTCAATCTTATACAAAGATCTTTTTTCTCGCGACCGAGCCGCACTTGTTCCGGTCTCAGCATTTTAATATCTTGCATCGAAACTTTCGCCACCCGATTTGCCCGCCTGTGCAGTTCTTGTTCCTCAGGCGTTAGCTGGTTGACGTCAAAATCGCCTTCGCCCTCAAATTCGGCTTCCGAAGCGACGGCAGGAGCCTCCGGCTCGAGCAACTCGATCGCTTCCGGCTCGGCTTCCAGCTCAATCAAAGGCTCGGGTTCGATATGCGGCGGCGCAACAGGCGGCGCGGCATGTCGAGCAACAGGTGGTTCAACGCGCGGCGCCGATGCTGCTGGCGCATGCACGGTGGCCTGCGCCGGCGCTTGCGCCATCGGCGTGGGCACTGTTGGCAGCGGACGCACCGGCTCCGCGGCAGGCTCCGCCGCGGCCGTACTTATAAGATGCGAGATCTGCGCTTCCAGCGGAGAGCGCTGCTGCCCTGGCTGCACCGCCATCGCCACGAACCGCGACAATACCTCGAGCGCCGCTGACAGCGACGCCGCCGAAGTCTGCGCCCGCAACATCGAAGGCAGCGCATTGGTCGGCTTGGAACTCGCGCAAGCCGCCACGATATCGCCTACGGCCTGGTGCAGCTCGTCGGCGTTTCGCTGTATCCGTTCGAGGTTCTCACGCAAGGCGCGCGATACGGCTTGTTCCACGGCGTTTGGCTCTTGTGGCATTCCTGGTTTCTGGGGTCTCTTTCCTACTTCAAATGCTCTCGACTGCTCGAGTCGCCCACTCTATCCGGGCGTTATACCCCGTTCCGTGATTTTGGAAGGCAAGCCGTTTGGAGTCAACCGCCTAGCAGTACCCATGTGCCCAATCGTTGCTTAGTCCCATGCCTACGTCCACCCCGTTCGGCCCTTCCTCCCCCAAAGGGATGCCCTCTTGCCCCCACGCCTCGAACCGCTGGCGCTCCGCTCGTTTATATTTCTGATTCTCGGAAGTGTTATCCTCGTCCTATGCGTATCCCCGAGAACCGAGACCCATCCCTTCGCAAGCCCCTCCCGGTCCTTCACGAATACCAAGTCTAAGGAAGGCGGGTCCCTTTCTGTGCGGCGAATCACAAGCAGAATCATCACGTTCCCTCGAACGGGCAGGCTCCTCTCTTCTCAACTCTCAGTTATCGCGGTGGCGATGGCAACTGCCACGACGGCAGCTGGGCCGGTCTCGTCGCAAGACTTTTCTTTCTCGTCTCCCTCGATTCAGCAGCCGAGCGCCGCTTCCGCTACTAGCCAAGCTTCACCGCCCCTTGCCAACATCGTTTCGCGTGATGGCCCGTTTTCCCTCGGCAACCAGCAATACACGGTAATGCTGCAATACAAGGCGCTCCTCGAAAACTCCCCACGTTCAGCGAGCGCCGCCAACTTCACCTCCACTTTGGCGCATCTCGAAATCCTCGATTCCCAGGGAAGATCCGTTTACCAGGAAACCTTCCCCTACGACCTAGCACAGCGGCGTTTCACGCAAACACTGTCTGCATCCTCATCGCTCCTACCCGGCGCGGGCGGCGGGGCATTGGTGATTCGATTTATCGAGCGTCTCCCTCCATCCCCGAATGCCGAGCCTCCATTGCCGAAAGAGTCGTGGCAAGTCTTCGGCGTAGTGGATGGGCATCTCGCTCCGTTTGGCGCCGTGCTTCCGCTCGGCCACGGTACGGACATCGCCGTCGGCGGCGTAGTCGCTGCGGTAATGACAAAGGGTGGCATCGAGGTGATGCCCATGGCCAGCACTGCGGAGGTATTAGCCTTCCGCGTGTGGACCGGCCAATTTTACGCCCTGGTGCCCGTGCGCTTCGACTGGCCGCACGGCAAATGGGGTGAAGGCGAGCAGTGCTACGCCACGGACAACGGCACTCTCCGTGAAAGAGGTTGCATCATGCGTATGGAAGTCGCCCCGCAGCCTCGCCCACCTAATGCCGATACCATCTACGCGCACCTTTTCGAATCCCCGGACGGAAACTTGGACAATTCCGTCAACGTTCCCATCAGCGCTGATGCACACCCTGAATTTTTGGACATGATGGCCATCGTCCAATGGGGAGCCAAGGGCCAACGGGTTGAATGCAGCTTCCGAGACCTCTGGCTCCGCATCCGCATCGACGGCAAAGAAGGCTGGCTCCAAGGCCAGCAAGCCTTCGACGCCCTCGGCCTCCCGCTCGCAGGCCCGCAATAAACACATTCGTTTCTGGATTAGGGAAGCTCAAAACCGGGGAGGCGGGTGACCGTCCCTTGATCTGTTCAGATCACTTGTAAACGGAATAGATTCAGCAGGGTACTGGCGGCGGAACGAGCCGGCTCGAGTCTGAGCGTGAGTTCAAATCGGCGAATCAATCCTTCGAGACCACGTCGCTCACTTGCGGACGGATACCATACAAACTCACTTTCGGATTGTGCTCCCAAGCCTCTTTGTAATACTTAAGCTCAACGTTTTCCAGGACGCGACCTTCACCGTGCAGGTCGATAACGTAGTTTTTTCCTTCGGGTGAAATCCGGTCGCTAACCACGAACTCTTCAGAAGTGCCATCGCCGAAATGAACGATCAAGCGATCGAAGAAGATCGCGTCACCGCTGACCCGCAACTGAATCGTGTGAAAAAGACCATCACGACGCGTGATCTGTAGCACGCCATGATCCTGGCCGCCTTCTACGTGAATGCAGCCCAGGAAGTCCCAAAACTGCCCGCGAGCCAATGCGGAGGTGGCAAAGGCTAAGGCCAAAAGCGCAACAGTAGTATAGCGAAAGTGCTTTGAAAGCATTGATAGTCCTAGAACTCCTGGTGCCGAGTCTACCAGTGTTCCCTTCGTCTTTGACTACAAGGCCACCGGGACTTGCATAATCCGCAATAGCGCTGACCTTGTCGTTGCCCGTACGCAAGCACTGCACGGTCATCGACGGCCTTGAATTCCGTCCTTCAGAACCTCAAGCAGAACCACAAGGGTGGTCGCAATCAGGTCGGGCGTGCGGCCCTCATACTGTCAGAATTGCCAATTGCACGATTCGAGTTCGACGTTCAAGTTATCTCACAGCCAGCTCAATTGCCTGAACAACCTGCACCGGGGTGTGCAGGCGGGAGATAATTCGATGAACGCCCAAAGAATCAAAAAGTATTGCCTAGTGGTATGTGCCACGGCCTTGGCGGCCTCGGTTACTTTTGCGCAAGACGCCAAACCGGGGAAATTGAAGATGAAGGTGAGCCCAAAGCAGGCCTACACGTTTGTTGATGGCAAGGCCATTGGTCCCGGCAATCGGGTCATCAAGCTCGATGGCGGCACCCACCATGTGCTAGTTGCCAACTACGGGTATAAGTTTGTCGAGCAAGACGTCTCGATCGATTCGGACCAGACGGTGCCTGTGGATATAAAGCTGGAGCCCGTTGGCGAAGGCGTGCCAGGCCCGCGTGGCCGCATCCAGATTGAAACGGGAGGGATCCACGGTGCAACTTCCGCTGCCGTTCTTCTGAACGGCAAGAAGCCGCTGTACTTCGTAGGCCACGTGGATGAGTTCAACAACGACATCATTTGGCACCAGGAATTGATTGTGCCACCGGGAACGCACCAGGTGACGGTCACTCGGGATGGCAAGGAACTGTGGTCCGGCCCGATCGTCGTCGCCGCCGACCAGCGCGTGATTCTTGATATCTCGAATGGAAAAGAAAAGACCAAGCACTGGGAACGAGGTTCGGCGTGCCCAAAATATCGCCCCTCATGCGATCTGCCTAAATTGGCGCCACGCTTTACGGCCGGCATTGCAAGCGCCACCGTCGTTGTGGCGCCTGTCAGCGGATCGGTCTCTGCCAACCCGTCGAAAATCGATTGCAGCCAGAATACCCAGCTAGCATGGGTTTCCAAAGAAACCGTCGAAGCCGACATGAGCGGCATGAGCCCCGTTCCGACGTCAGGCGAGAAAACAATTTCGCCTCGGCAAACCACCGTCTATCAGCTCACAGCTTCAGGACCTGGTGGCGTCACAACGCCGAGCACGACGGTGGAAGTCAACCAGACAGTGCAATCGTCGCTGAACGCTTCGCCTGTCGAAGTGAGTTACCGCCGCATCGGCGACAAGATTATCCAACAAGGGAGCACCACGCTGAGTTGGTCGGCGTCCAACTCCGATGCGGCCTCGCTGAATCCGGGTGGCTCCGTTGAGGCCAACGGCACGAAGTCCATTACCCTCAGCCCAACGCAGAGCGGCCCTGGCCAGGTGGACGAAGAGTTCAAGTACACTCTGAACGCAACCAATGTGTGCGGTGGTTCGGATACCAAGACGGTGGCGGTGCGCCTGAAAGGCTCTATTGAAGGCGTGCCGGCCGTCCTGCTGCGCAGCATTTTCTTCCCGACGGACTATCCTACGAAAGACGAACCGACGTTGGGACTCGTTCGCAGTCAGCAGGAAGTATTGACAACCCTCGCCACGGGATTCAAACAGTATCTCGAATACGACCCTGACGCGAAGTTGTCCCTTGGTGGACACACGGACGTGCGCGGTCCGGACGAGTACAACAATTCTCTATCCGAACTCAGGGTCCAAAGCGTCAAGGACTTCCTGGTTTCACAAGGAGTCTCAGCAGACAAGATCGATACCTCCGCGTATGGCAAGCAGAACCCGATGGACGAGGCCACGCTTAGCAGCCTGCAAACCCAAAATCCGAACCAGCCTCCTGAAGAGTGGGTTCGCGATTCCCGCGCGACCTGGCTGGCTTACAATCGCCGCGTTGACATCGTGCTCATGCCCGCCAACTCCGAGTCTGTGCCGTTGTATCCCAATCAAGCTCCGGATTCACAAATTCTCTGGCAAAAACTCAAACCGGCACCTAGCAAAGTCAAAGAATTCAACTAGGCCCAGAAGACAGACAACAGCCGGGGGCAAACGGCGCCGCGGACAAACGGAACGTAGCTTATCTAACCAAAGTCGCAAACGGCGGGTGGCCCGGGCGTAATGTGGTCAGATAAAATGGGGTGGCGGTGCCCCACACGTCGGTTTTACGTGTGGGGCTTTTGACTCTTTCTCGAATCTCACACGGGACGTAATCTGTCACATCAAACTCACAAATTCCCGTTCGCCCTGAGCCCCGAAGGGCCAGCTCCTCCAACATGACCAAAACCGTACTACTTACCTTGACCGTCAACCAACTGGACCAGGAGCGGGTGATTTTTCTTTTGAATTTGTTATGTTCGTTCCCGTAGTGCGGGTGGGAGCCCCCAGATCCCGGACACGATTTTGAATTTGTCTTTTCTTGTCGGGGTGACCTACCCTTTCGCGTTTGATTTCTGAAAGGATGGGTCTTTCTCTTTCTCTCTTTTTCTAGCCGGGGCTCAAGCTGGCAAAGTGCAGATCGCATTTTCCGACATGTCGCTTCAGATTTCTCGGCATAAGGGAAGAATCCCACCCTTTCTTTCAGAAAGGGTAGGGCACCCTCATCTCCTCCCGCCACGCTGAATTACGAAAGTGGTATCCTTTCCCCGTGCCGCCTCGTCAAGCAAAAATATTCGGAGAATTCAATACGCCGCCCGCCTTGACCAGCGTCACGCTTCCAGGCAGCGGGGGCACTGTCAGTCTTAAGTACGATCCCTTCGGCAGAAGAATCTACAAATCGTCGTCCTCCGCCACCAGCGTGTACGCTTATGACGGAGATAATCTCATCGAGGAGACTAATTCCAGTGGCACCGTGGTCGCTCGTTACTCGCAGGGCCTGAACATCGACGAGCCCTTGGCCATGCTGCGGAGTTCCACGACAAGCTACTATCAGGCGGACGGCCTCGGCTCAATCACATCTCTAAGCAGCGGTGCGGGTTCGCTCGCGCAGACCTACACGTTCGATTCGTTCGGAAAGCAAACCGCTTCGTCTGGTTCGCTGACGAACCCGTTCCAGTACACCGCGAGGGAATCGGACCCGGAAACTGGTCTGTATTACTACCGCGCCAGATACTACGATCAGACGACCGGAAGGTTTGTAAGCGAGGACCCGATAGGGTTTGCTGCTGGTCCGAACTTTTATCCGTATGCGGGGAGTAGCCCTGCAAATTGGGTCGATCCCTTTGGCTTGCAGACAACGACCGCGCAGCAACCGGTTACTGCCCCGACGCAAGCCCCCCCTTCGACTCCTTCAACTCCACGGCCAATTCCTGATTCTCCTGTGCCAGTAACACCAGGCGGTCCTGGCTTTTGGCCAGCTTCAGGCGCGGAGTGGGCAGGAGCGGCCGCTTTGATTTATTACGAATTCCAGCTTGGTGAAATCGAATGGGATATGATTCAAGAGGCCCGAGAAAGGAATACCCCGCAGCCAAACCCGCCGCCGCCCTGCAAACAGTCGAAAGGCAAATGGCACTGTACGGCCAAGTGCCACATAAACAATTTCGGTAACATTCCCAATGCTCCGGCGTTCGTTACCGGAGAAGGGTATGGAAACTCTATAGGTGAAGCACAGCTTGCCGCAGAGAAAGACGCAAACACCAGGGTGCCAAGAGGAACCTACAAGCGGCACTGCAGCTTCAAGTGTGAACAACAATGAGCAGAGATGTTCACCAACTTCTGACGACCATTGAAGGCGGGAGCAGAGAGGAAACTTGGGAAGCGGCTAAGGAGCTAAGCTCTCTCGGTAGCGACATAATTTTGCATTTGATATCTCTCCTAACTAAAGGCAGGAGGACAGATACGCGCGCGGCTGCGGCATATGTCCTGGGTGCAAATCGACATGAACCTGCGCGAGCTTCCCTGGAAGGAGTGCTAAGCAATCCTGAGGAGGAATCTTCCATACGCAGTCATGCCGCCGAAGCTCTCGGATACATTCAGAATAGAGAGTCGCTTGGCGTTTTGCTCAACCAGTTGAAGGACAAAGACCAGGCTGTAAGGTATTGGTGCATTTTTGCCCTGGGCCAAATTGGCGATCCACAAGCCATTCCTCAGCTAAAGCAGGTTGCTGAAAGCGTCGAGGATCAGTTCTACGAAGATCATTCCCTCCGGGCTGAGGCCATTGATGCCATCGCTGAAATAGAGCAGCGCGGAAAGTGAACGTCATCTAGCTAGGGCGGCGGGTCGGAGACCGAATTCTTTTTCGTTTCACTTATTTGTTGCTCCCGTAGTTGGGGCTTCTGCATATTTTCTCGGATTTCTTGGCGGGTGGAGCAGAAATTGAGCCGGGAGTGATTCTTGGGTGCCGGACCCTTTGGTTCGTAAGGGTCCGGGTTTAGAGTGAACTTCATGCAACAAACCGTAGCGCGCCACTACGTAAGCGCCTCACCCCCCATACCGCCAGCACCGTTAGAGTCGTACTATCGCGCCAGATACTACGATCCGTCGTCTGGCAGGTTCCTGAGCGAAGACCCAATGGCCTTCGGCGCTGGCGTTAACTTTTACTCGTATGTTTTGGAGAATCCTCTTTCATACGTGGACCCGGATGGCACGGACGTAACTATCGTTATAGGTAGTCGGACATATTCTCCTTCGGGCGACAGCGTCGCCGGGACTATTTCGGTCACGAGTGACCAAACCTCACTTAGCTTCTCAGGTTTCACACTAGAAAACCCCAACGCAGGCGATGACGGAAGCAAGCCCCCCATCCCTGCGGGGACGTACGGTGGTTTCATTCGCCCGGACCACGAACCGAACCGGATCCAATTAAAAAATGTCCCCGGCTACACGAACATACAAATTCACAACGGAAGTTACCCGCGCAACTTCAAAGGCTGTTTCGGGGCCGGAACGTCACCTGCTCCGGATTTTCTTGGTGGAACAATAAACGCGATGCATCAAATATTGGCCATTGTGAAGGCAGACGGAACGGGACACATAAAGATAATTGTCGGTCCAATTCAACAGGGGAACCAAAACAACTCGAGCTGCAGCTCTAAGCCCACAGGCAAGTGTAAGTAGCTTGTGCGTTAAGCGCACTCCTCAATCCGTGACCGGTGAATCGACGACGTGCGAGGTTGAGCTGGCTTCAATTAAGGATCTTGTTCGTAGATTTAAGGAGGTGGAATATTATCTCAGCTAGACACGGAAGCGGAGTTGTCGTTTGCTTTTGTATGCTGATTTGCCTAAGCGTTCGAATGTCAGCCCGTCCCGCGCCTAGTTGTCAGGATGCAGTTACGGCATTCCTAGCTCTTCCAAGTAAAGACGCTCTCGCTCGACTATCCGGGCCGGATAAAGCATGTTGGACAGCTCTTACCTCATCAGATGCCAATCTCAATCGTTTAGACCACTGGGTGGCCAAGGGAAACCGATGGGCTGCTGAGTACCTAGCGATACATTTGAAGCAGCTCGATGGCGGAGAGCTAGAAGACGCACTAATTGCCCTGGGTGAATTTTCGGAGCAAGATATGGAGCAAGTTTTGCTCTTTGCCAAGAGCGGCCTTCTCTCAAAACATGAATTATCCGACGCTCTAACTATGCTACCCCTTTCATTGAGCGATAATTCTCGCGCCCAGCTTGATTCTCTGGAAAGACGGAGAAGCAGGGTATTGCGCATAACGCGAAAAGACTTATCAGAGCAAAGGGGTCAGGCGCTCAGCGCAATCGACGATTTTGCATCTGAAATCAAGTCGAAGCCCCTCGGGAGCCACCATTAACCGGGGCGGGTAATAAGGGGCGAGGGTATAGAGTTAACTTCATGAGGCAAAGCGCCGCATCCGACCGCCGTAGCCCCTTATCCACAGCCGCAACCCAAAGATCGTACAACCGCGCCAGATACTACGATCCATCTGTGGGCCGTTTTACCGGGGAGGATCGGATTCGATTCGCGGGAAGTGTCGATTTCTATTCGTACGCAAAAAATAACCCAATCACATTCGACGATCCATTTGGATTGGCGCCAAATTGTGGCGGGACCACAGACTGCAACAAATACCGGCAGCTAAAACGATACGATTTATACGTCATCTGCAAGATGTTTCCCAATGATCCGAAGAGCAACTGCATAAGGTTGTGTCTACAGCAAAACTTTGGGGCCGGGTCACACGGAGTCGGCTCCTACTTTGATCCGCCTCTTGGCTCGCCAGTCCTGATAGGAGGAGACGCGGCGAATATGTTGGGGCAAGCCTATGGGCCGGTCACACACCTCATGTGTTTCGAGAAGTGTGGCCTCTTTTGATTCTTAGTTGTCCAAGAGTCGCGGGGAAAGGAGAATAGTGATGAGTGCCAAAATGTTGTTTCTCATAGGCGCTCTGGCTTTCTGGTTGCCCGAAATTTTCTTGTACGCATGGACCAAGCAAGCGCTTAACGGCAAGTTGGTTACTTTCCTGCTCCCGAGCGGTTTTATGCTCACTTACTTTCTGCTCTCGGTACTCCGACCAAAACGAACTCCGAAGCCCTCTGCGGCAGTTTTTATGGTGATGGGAGCAGTTTTCTTAGGGACGCTAGCGATGACAATCGGCGCGACCATACGAGGTGCAGGATTTTGGGCACACCCGGGTACTACCCTGCTTGGCGTTCTTTTAGGCACCGTGATCCCAATCTACGCGTTCATTGCTGCAACGTATGACGGCAGTCTGTACGCGCTAATCTTCGTCTCCATTCTAATGCCTCTGATCCATTTGCTCTTCGAGAGACGAAACTGGATAATCCCTCCCAAAAAGGCGAGAGTCGAGGCTATGAGCGGTGGTTAAGTGGACCAGACAAACACCTTTAAATACGGTCTCTTCAGCAGACGAGTCTACAAATCCTTGCCCTCTCGGACCAGCAACTAGCCCCACAACGGCGTGCGGTCATATTGTCAAAGATTGACAATATTTGACAATGACGCTATTCTTGGAATCATCAAATTTGTGAGGTTTCCGTTATGCCCATGAACATCAGCCTTACGCCCCACCTTGAGGAGATGATCCGCGAGAAGATCGCCTCGGGGTCTTATAACTCAGCCAGCGAGGTCGTACGCGAAGCGCTTCGCCTCTTGGAACAAGAAGATCAGCTGCGAACTCTGAAGCTCCAGAGACTTCGCCAAGACGTACAGGAGGGCTTGGACAGCGGCCCATCGATCATGTTCGACCAACGGGAAATCAAACGCATCGCGCGCGAGAAGAAGTCACAGAGGAGCGGGAAGTAAGTGGCCGAGCTACGGATTGGTCCCCGGGCAACCGAGGATCTAATCGAGATTTGGAGCTACATTGCCGATGACAGCGCGGGCGGGTGGCCCGGACGTAATGCGGTGAGGTAAAATGGGGTGCCCCACACGTCGGTACTACGTGTGGGGCTTTTGACTCCTTCTCGAATCTCAGACCGGACGCAATCTGTCTCACCAAACTCGCAAATTCGCGCCAACTCCTTCCATCCCTTCGACTTCCACCCGTCTCATTCGAATGATACTTAGTTTATAATAATCCTTGACAGTAATAGAAACCCGTGCTACCATTCCCTATGCTCGCCGCCAACCCCACAACTCGCTCCGCCCCTCTCTCTAAATCCGTTCCCGTTTCTGACCTGCGTGTACGCTGCGTCTCTGTGTTTAGCTCTCCGGATCTTTTCCCCTTCAACTCTAAACTTCTTGCCCTGTTTATCCTGAGCCCCGAAAGGAGCGTAGTCGAAGGGTCAACCTTCAACCCTTTTAACCCTAAGTCCCTTAGAATCCGCATTTACAAAAAAACCGGGGGAGGGGGCCCGTGGCACGGACTTCAGTCTGTGCTCCACACCCACTACCGAGCGTCGGCCGCGAAAAGCCCTGCGCAACGCGCAGGAATCCGTGCAACCCTAATCCCATCATGCGCTTACTTCATAACTTGCGGACACCCCGGGTGGGGGGTATCTGCCGCCCCTCGCTGCAAAGTCTCGGCGTGCTCTGCGCCGGCGTTCACCCCGACCCGGTCGGGGCGTTTTCCTTTTCCTTTCTTCACTTTCGACTTTTCAACTATCTGCAATCCGCCTCACTCCCAGGAGGTCACCCAAACGCCCACTCGCCAAAAATGCTAAAATGGTTTCGTACTTAGGGGGCGACTCGGTTTCGACGGAAGCTGTCGCGGCCCGAAGGCATGCCGGGACCCACCTGCCCGTAACTTGGTGGAAACTAGAA
>Ga0210383_10000107_pt1 | contig 88789 bp, 89 predicted proteins | sample IncBWC14OmetaG_FD_160072 | JGI IMG/M metagenome (GOLD analysis project Ga0210383, IMG submission 160072) | Forest soil microbial communities from Barre Woods Harvard Forest LTER site, Petersham, Massachusetts, United States - Inc-BW-C-14-O ...
TAGGATTCAATTGCGGCCATCCCTACGCCCCGTAGCCGCTGGAGCGCGGTGCCCGAGATTCCGGGTTTCCCGTTACCTCGTGGTGGGAACTAACATCTCCAATCTGCGTCGCGCCTGCTCCGACAATCTCCCTCTCCTGGGGGCTTCCGAATCGGGCTGCGAACGTGATTCTCAGGCAATCCTCGCACGGGCAATCTTCATCGTAAGGGTGGATCATAGTCATTCTCTTTTCTTAAATTGTGGTTGGTACATTTTCCGCATTGTCGGGCTTCGGTGCGTACTGAATACGCATGGGAATCCCGCTCTTGTGGCTCGGATCGAGCAACGGGGCTAGAGCAGTCTTCAGTTCTTCGAACTCTCGGACAATGCTCAGATCGGATTCTTGAGTATTCAGGATCGTCTCTAATATGTGTTTTGACATGCTGCTCCTCTAGGGTAAGGGTTAGGGTCGTGTGCTATCGGTACACTGGGCAACAAAAACCGTCGCCATTCGAACTGTCTGGGGTAAACGGTGTCAGAGTTCCTAACGTTGCGGGCAAGACTCCTCCGCTAAGGGAGTTGGCCGCCGTCGCAGCGGCGGGACCCAAAACATAGGCAGGGATTAAGAGCGCAGAGGCCAAGATTCCTAGGACAGTTGCCCCCGTTCCGTTGCTGACGCTGGACTGCGCTTGCCAGTACGTTCCGGGCGAAATCGTCACGGGCGAACCCAAAGTGTTGGTCTGAACCGTGGGACTAGTCGAGGCGTTAAACGAGCCGCCATCGAGCAACTTGTTCCCGGTGTAGCTGTAAATCCCGAACGTCATCTGTTCATCAAGCGAGTTGTTCGTCGCGATCACCGATACCGTGGAAATCGTCATCGTGACATCGAGCATGAACAGATAAACGATTACCTGATTCGCCGTCCTAGTCCCACCAACGTTATTGGCGTTAATGCTGCCGAAAGTGTCGCTCAGAAACAAAGCAGATCGGATTCCGGGCCCGACCATGTACGCGCCATTTCCGGAAAAAGAGGGCCCCGCAATGCTCACCGTGCCCGAGCCTAAGTCAGTGATCGTAATTCCCGAACCATTTTGTAAGTTAAGAAGGGCTTGATCGTCATTGGCGGTTCCGTTGACTTCCAAACTTAGCCCCGAACCTGACGCAGAAATTGTAGTGGTGCCCGCGCTGTTCGTGATCGTAACGCCCGTGCCTTCGGCCAAGTTAAGCAAGTTCTGTTCTGTATTTTGGGTTCCGTTGGTCTCAAGTGTCAGCGGCCCGGTAAATGATGCCCCTCCTGGCGGGGATAAAGGAATAATGCTTGCTACGTTTAGCGGGTTTGGCGTCGATGTTAGTTTCCAAATTTGGGGCCCATAAGCTAAAGTTCCGTCGGCTTCATACCCGATAACCTGGTAGTAACTTCCCGCAGGCGTTAGCACGTCTGAAGAGTAAATCTTCGTAGCGGGCGATGAAGGAATATTCCCATTGCTATCTAGATTAACTTTGATCGTAGCTCCGCTTACTACTAGACTCGGGCCCGCGCTCTCATCGTGGCTGAGGGTCAAGATAAGATAGCCGTCGGCAAGAGGCTGGCCTTCGCAGTTCTGAAAATTGCCACCTTGGATTTGGAGATTTGGTCCCGACATTATCGCTTACCTCTGCATTCGTCACACGGGCAAGTTGATGGGGATAGGCGAGAAGTATCCAGCTTTAGTTCTTTGTAGTGGCTCCCGGAAACGGCGAGGGCAAACGGAACTTTGTTCGCAATGCCGTGGGCAATCGTCAATCGGGCCGCTGCTTTTTCTTCGGCGCTCGATTGCGGGTTTCGCCAAACGTCGTACGCTTTTATGTAGTTCTCACTCGTATTAGGCATTTTGTCTTTTCCTACTTGCCCGATGCGGGCAGGACTTCGGATGGTGCAACATCCTTGGCGGACGATGGCGATCCGCTCGCTTTTTCACTCGCAGCATGGACTGTGCGGGCAAATTCATTTAGCGCGTCCTTTTCCCAATCGCCAGGAACTTCGGCAACGACGCCGGAAGGAAATTGGATGCGCTTGGGCTCTGAGTTCTGACTCTCGTCCGCCATTTTCTTATCCGGGGGTGCGGGCTGCGCTTTCGCTGGCGTCTTTGCTGACCGCTTCACGGGCAAAGAGCGGACGAGGGCCTTTCTTGGCCGAGCCGGGTTATCCGAGTCGGATAGGGCGTCTTTGGCTCCCGACAGAACAGTTGCTAAAGGACTAGACATGCTTATGACCTCTTGGCGCGGTAATACTTACCGACGTGCCATTTGATTTGCTGTACGGAAAACGGATAATGAGGGTCGTAGATCGGGAGGGGTTTATGAGCTATACAACTGAATACTTAGGACAAATGACCGACAAAGAACGCAAGCAGACGCTAGAGACCTGGAGAAACGATGCTGCGAGAAAACAAGGGAGAACCCCCATCGCTGATTTCATCAGCGAGATTGGGCTCATGGCTATCGTTATCTACATCGTGCTTCATCTTCACTGATTCGCGGGCGTCACGGTTTCGCTTTCCGGATCGTATATATGCGTGATCGAGCCGCCTACCGCTTGCTTTGCTGCCTGTGACGCCAACGGCGCACCTTTCTCGACAAAGTTAAGAACCTTAACCCCTTGGTCTGGGTGGTCGTAAAGCCAGCGAACGACACCTGCCGTTCCGCCAATCGTGGCTGCTGCTGGATTGCTCGCTCCTAAGAAATGAGCCAATACTGCGAGCGATCCACCCGCGCCCGTCGCCCGGAGTGTAGTTCCAGAAGAAACACCCTGTTGGGTTAGGTATTTGCGGGCGGCCTGATTCAGAGCTTGTCCGTAGTTCTCACCGTTCAACGCAGATGCGAGCTTGGACCTCACGGCTTGCAAGTCTTTGAAATTCCCCGATCCCATGGCATCTGTTAACTTGGCCGCGCCTAGACTGTCAATCGCTTTGTTGGCCGCCCGAACGAATTGTTTCGGATCGACCTCGGGCGCATTGCCGGACAACTGACGCACTCCTGCGGGTTCGGAAAACGCCTTGTCAATATAGCCGTGGAGATCGTCCAACGTGGCCGCCTTCCTCCAGCCAGCTTTCGCTGAATCTCGTTCGGTTTGGCTGATCGTCCCGCTGTCAAACAACTGTTGCAATTTTCCTTCGCCGTCAGCCAATTCGTTCTCCGCCGTTTTAAGGGCGTCCGTGCTGGCAGGACTGGCGCTGTAGATAACTTTCTTGGCGCGGGCAATCTGTTGGGTCGCGTCGTCAAAGGCATTGGCCGAATAACGCCCGGTAGATTGGTTCAAAACTCCGCCTGTTGCTTCTCGCAACTTGTCATAGGTCGGATTGAAAGTCGATCTGACTTCGTTCGCCGCATCCCGGAAGTTATCCGCATCCGGGATAACATTGCCTGTGATATCGCTAGTCGTCCTGGTAGCGATGTTGCCTAGCTCTCGGGCGGAAGCCTGTCGCTGACTGGCAGCATCGGCAACACCCTCTTTGGCCGCAGTAGTCGCGGCCTCAAGAGTTCGGGGGATAAGCTTCGATATCCCGTAACTTGCCGCTTCGCTCGTCACTTCTCCTCCAACACCGAACGCGGCCCCTGTTCCGGCAGATGCGGGGGTCGACTCGTGCAAGAACGATTGCCCGCCCGAGACGCCCGCAGTTCTTACCGCCTTCAGGCCCAAAGAAAGAATCTGCTGAACAAGAGGGGATTCTCCCGCCGCAACCTTCAGAGCCTTTTGTGCTTTTAACGCGGATTCGGCTCTTTGCAGGAGAGGCAGCCCTTTGAGCGCGGCGTCGCCCAAAATGAATTCGCCGATCCCTTCAAGGCCCGCCCCTACGCCTTCTGCGGTGCCGTGAGTTTGCAATTCGGCGGGCTCCGCGAACGGAACATTCGGGACTCCGGGAATAGCGCGACTTCCCAGCGCTGCGGCAGTATGCAAAGTCTGCGCCGCCCCTTTGGTCATTCCTATTGCCGTATGGGCAGCAACATCCGCACCCGCGCCAGAAGGAACAACAGCTTCGGGAGCGGCGGGAGCGCCCATCATGGAATACCCGCCTTGCGGATTACCAAGGGCATCGACTTGAGACATGGGCCGAGACGCGGGGCTTCCGACTATAAATTGCGGGGGAGCAATCGGGGATACCGCGCTCGGATTTGGGATAACCGTTTTTGCGCCAAGGTCGGAGAAATCCAACTTGACGGGCGACGAAACCGGAGACGAAACGGGAGTGACCGCTTTTGCCCCCAAGTCATCGAAATTCAGCGGTTGAGGCTGCTGTTGATTATTATCCATTGTTATTGTCCCTGGAGTACGGTCAAGCCTTTATCCCGCTGCTGTGCAGCTCCTAAGTTCGCTTTCGGGATATCGTGGACTCCACCTTGCGAATCCTTGAAGCGAACGAATCCCGACTGAAGCGGCGGCAGATTGGTAGGAGCAGCCGTTTTGATCGTCGCAGTCTGAGCGGGTTGCGGCTTCGCCAGCGAGCTGTTGACGCCCATCCGCTGTAACGCTTGCTGGCCATCCGGCGTAACCAAATTCGGATATGCTTCGCCGATGGTGTTGGAATACTTGTTGCCAAGTTCGCGCAAGCGAATGTCCGCGCTCTCTCCCAAGGACTTCAAAGCCGTCTCGATCTGAGCAGGCGTTGCCGTATCGCTTAAGACCGTTTCCATTGTCTTAAGATCAGATTCATGCTCCGCGCGGTTGTTGTTGAGGAAGTTCATGTACTCTTTCCGGACAGGAACGAGAGCGGTTTGGAACGAAGTGAAAGTCGGATCGTCAGCAGCATTCTTCCGCAGCCAATTCAGGGGTCTATTGATAAGCGGACTTCCCGCTTGTCCCCGCATCGCCCCCGTAGCGCTGAGGGCATCGTTTGCGTGTCCCAAGAACGTATTGAAGGCCAGAATATTGTCCGCCGCTTTGCCGTCCGCAAAATCGTTCAGGACCTTCGCTTTTGCATCCAACATCGCGGGCGAGTACAGTTTCGGGTCCTTGCCTTGCACCTTGGCTTCGTCGGAGATCATGTTGTACAGGCGAGACTTCTGGTCACCACGGAATGATGCCAAATCCTTCATCTGGGCAACATTGCCCGCGACGACATTCTTCGCTGTAGTTTGCAGATCACTGTCTTCCAGGTTGCGGGCGGCTTGCAGCTTGTCTTTTTCGGTCTGCGCTTTATCCGTGCGCTTGCCAGTCAAAAATGCTTGAGCGCCCTTTGCGGCGGGAGAGTTGGGGTCTGTTCTCGTATCGGCAAGGATAGCCCGAGCTTTGTCCTCCGTCATGTTATCGGGCAACTGCTGATTCGCCGCGGCGTACTTTTGCAAAGCTGCATCCCCGCCCATCAGGTTTTTGATAGCCCCTGCCGCGCCCGGATGAACCCGCTGAATCGCGGTAAGTTGATCGTTCGGATCGTCGGAGGTTGAGTTGTGAAACGACTCAATCGACTTCAGGAGGCCAGGATTCTTCTTAACCTCGGAAGCAATATTGATTGGCTCTAAGCCCGCCGCTTGGCGCACTTCATTAACCTCACGGCCCGTCTGATCTATGAGCCCGATCTTGTAATTCATCAGGGCTTGGCTTGCGGTGCTTACGGTTGCGCCCTCGGGCACTTTGAAGTCATCCGCGCCTTTCATCAATCCGTATTGTTTGAATTTATCGTGAGCATCCTGCGACATCGGAACTTGAGTTGTGCCGTCCACAACGCTGTACGTCAACTCTTCCACGGGCACGCCGTCCTTGCTTACGACCTGTTTGCCGTCCGGGCCGATAGCGGGCACATGACCATCCGGAATCGCGAGATACTTGCTCGGAGAATATCCTTTCGCCAAAAGCTGGCTAGAGGGAACTTGAGATGCTTCGACAGTCCCCGAATTGGAGTAGTTGTCTAAATCGTCTTTGTGCAAGGCGATATTAGAATCCAAAACGGAGTTTTCTTCATGTCGCAGGGCGTACGACAAACGCTGATTTTCAAGATTGGCGTTCAGAATCTTGGCCTGTTGGACCTTGGTCTGCTGCTCTTGCTCGAAATCAGCTTGTGACTGCTGGGCTTGCTTCTGCTGCGCGACTTGAGTCGGTAAAGGCTGAATAGGATTTGCAGCGCGGCCTTCCATCCGATTCGACAGATTGGTTCCGATCTGCCCAATACCGCCTAAGATATTTGCCAGAGCGCCCGTTAAAATTTGATGCGAAGTAAGCGGAACCTTTTCCCGCGTAGTTTCCCCAGTAACAGGATCAATCGTAGTTTTGATTTGCGGCCCACCCGCAAGAGTTTCGGCTACACGATGGAGAATACTCGCCCGCTGAACGCTCGGGTGCGCGTCGCGGGGATCGGCGGGCGGCTGTTGAACCTGTGGCTGCTGCGCCTGCGGATTCTGCTGTACGTCCGGCTGCATCGCCTGCGTAAACGCCGATTGCGGCGGGGCCTGCGAAGATTGCGCTTCGGGCAATGGAATCTGATTGTCTTGCACATCTGACGTAGACGGCTGGACCTGTGCTTGAGGATTATCGGCCATTTGCTTCTCCAATGTGTCCGTTTTCCGTATTGACGGAAGGAATTACGATTTCTTTGTGAATGTCGGTTACCACAGCGCCGTGGGTGTCTTCCCACTGACTGAAAACTTCTAGAGTCATTCCGTCCGGCTCGTTATCGGCCAGGGCGATCAATTCTTCTGCCGCTGCCCATTTCTTTTCGTTCATGTATCGGCGGGCGAATGTGCCGAGCAACAAATCGAACGTTTCTTTTTCCGACCCGTCTTCGGCAAACCAAGTAACATCTGCTTCCGGGGGAAAACAGATTGTGCCGAGAACCCATCCGCCGTTAGCCTTACAATTGACTAAGCGATTCATGCCGTTGCCCGCGTCATAGCTCCAAATCATTTCGGGCAGGGCGTCCGTTTTACGGACACAGACAATCGCTGCGGGGCCGCCACACTGATCGGCCTTTTTCTTCAAATCGTCCAGCATGTTTCCGGGCTTGAAATTCCCGAATAACTTGACAGGGCGGGCAAATTCGGCGGCTTCTTCTTTTCCCAACTGCCGGAGCAAATCGGTTAGTTGCTGGTCGGCGGCAGTAATTACCGCAATTTCGGGCGCAACCTTGGCAGGCTCACCGCTCAAAGGGGATCGAATCTCGTTGTCGTCATGTATCCCGACGCCGGGAAGGACAAAAGGTTTCTTGTTTGACATGATTGTTCTTTTTCTCACTGTCCGTGAAGCCAAGACACATACGAAAAGCCCGGAGGATTTCCGCGACCCCGCGTCGGCTGCTTCGCCTTTTCTGCTTGCTGCTTCTTGAATTCTGGATCAACAATCGTCTTTTTGTAATAGTCGGCGCTCATCTTGTCGATGGCTTCCGCGCTCGGTTCCAGGTGCTCGGCGCATTCGCTCAGAGCTAATTTCAAATTGCCAAGCGAATACCCGAGTTCTCGCTTGTTCATCCATCCGGCCACAATCGCCCGATTCTTGGAACTGTCTGCGAAACCTTCGGACAGGAAAAGGGGCCGCAGAATTGCATCTGCCTCCGAAACCACAGCCTTGTTTTGGTTCCGCACGTCGTATTGAACATGGAAACGGGCGAGCCAATCCGGGAGGCTGTCTCTCTGACGATCCGTTAGCTTGGCTAATCTCGCGCCAAACGCTTCCTTGTCCTCCGGGGACAACTCGCGGAAATACTCCCGAGAGCGGTACTCCATCGTCTCTTCGAGCGGAGTCTCAGGTGGGGGCAAATCTTTAAGTTTTAGGGCGACGCGGCGGTTCTGAAAAGCTACCTCAAATGTCCCGACATCGGCAGGATCGTAGCCTTCTTCGATTAACTGTAGGACTTGGGCCGATAGAATCCGCGCGTTGCCCGGAGTTAACTCATACTCGGGATGAAACTGGAGAAATGCTTTGGCCGCGTTGGTATTGAACTGCGCTTGTTCTGGCGTTAGCTCAATCATTATTTCTTCCCCTTGGTCAGCGCGTCTTTCAATTCTTTTCGAAGCTTCTTTTTCTGCTCCGCGTCAAGCCGCTCTTGCTTTCGGCGCACGGCGATATCCGCCTCTTCCTGTGCGCGACGGCCATCGTATGCCTGCCGCTTGATTGTCTGGGCTTTCTTCTTCTCAATCGGCGGCCCCACGCTGCGATTCTTGTCTGAATCGGGAACGCCTAAAATCTCACGCGCATATTCGTCGCTCGTCATAGAATCAATTTCTGCCTCACTGAATTCTTTGCGGGGCTTGAAAGGTTCTCGGGCGATTGGCTGCGGTTGGCTTGCTTTGAACTCCTCTAACGCTTCTTTCCGGTCCTCTGAACTCGGGCGATGAAAGTCACGGTCGATTCGGGCTTGGCGATCCGCTTCCTTCTGAGCCGCCGCTTGATCCGCTTCTTGCTCCTGTTTCAATTGTTCTTCCAGCGGATTTGCGAAACGAACCACAAGTTCGACTGAAGGAAGAAGTTCAAGCTTCTCAACATAGCTAAGAATCTTTTCTCGAACTCGCTGCGATGCCGCGCTATCTGCACTAACTAGCGGGCAATGTTTCAAAAGCGCTTCGCCAGCTTCATTAACAAACTGTTCGGTAATAATCATGCTGTTCTCCTGTCTTTGTTAGATTCGTTACGAGCGAGATAAGGCGGGCGCGGCAGACCCATGAACCACCGCGCCCTTTGCGGCGTGGCCCGCCGCTTCCGGCTTCGAGACTGACCAGAGCAGCGAAGCGGAACTTATTTCTTGCCAGCGGGCTTTTTCGGGCTAGCCTCGGGCTTCGGTTGTTTCTTGTCTTCTGCGCCAGGTCGGGGTTTGTCGGTCCTTCCGTACAGTTCTGTGAACAAATCGGCTTTCATGTTTTACTCCTGTTGTGCATACTTATGGGCTTCTAGTGCTTGGGCTTTGCGGGCCGCTTTCCATCGGAACAGGCAGCTCCCAATCTTGTCGGCTTCATCCGGAATGGAGGACATATCGGCTTGCATTCTCCCAAGTTCGGAATTCCAGTTATGTTGTGCGTCCAGACAATTTCTTAGGTGCAGCCTTTCATAATCGGGAAACATCAGACCGCCGTCTTTGCTCCGTGGCATTTCGGGCAATACGAGGAACGTCGCAACAATCTCGGCTTCGTGTTCCGAAAGATAGTTTCGAGCATCGTCCCTATCCTTACCCTCAGCGGTGTCGTCATTTGCGACGGCGTAGAGTTGTTCAATCAGCGCAGTGTCCATAGGTTATCCTTTCGTGCCGCGAATCATCGCCAGCGCGTCTTGAGGGCCCTTGATTTCGGGCCTTCCCAGGTCCTTGGCCGTGAATTGCGGTTTTGCGGGCGCTGGAGTCGGTGCGGCTGGCGGAGTCTTCTGTGCTTCTCGCGTCCTAAGTATTAGGGCATTTAATGCTGTGCTTGAGACTGGCAATCCGCTCGCAAGTCGGGACGCCGACCCGATAGCCCAAAGTCGTAGTTCTGTTGGCTGAGTAGTATCGTCGGCAATCTGCTGCAAAACAGGCAGCAGGGATTTACATAGTTTCCTTGGTCGATGTCGTTTCATAAGTCGTTGTCCGTATTAGTAGTCGGCCTGCAATTGAACTTGCGTCCAGAAGAAATCAGAATTAACCGCCGCTGTGGATGCCAGACCCGTAACGTAATAAGCGTTGACTGCGCTCGTTGTGGGCAAATTGGTCGTTAACGTGGCAACAGTCGTTCCGTCAATGTAGAAAACAACATTCGGGATCGAATCGTTGATGACAATTAGGAAGCGATGGGACTTCGTATCTACCGCGACGCCCGAGCTAACTACATTCTGAGTCGTTCCATCACACGTAACGCATTGCCAATCCACATCGCCCGCCGTCGTGGAATATCTGAAGGCCGCGTACTGATTTGCGTGCGTGGTATCGGAGCCCGCTAGAGTAGTGGTTGTCAGGGCAATGTCAAATATTCCGAGCCACATTCGTTCGGTAACCGTTTGGCCTAAGCAGGCTTCACAGAAGAAGTTTATGTTCCGCCCGAATACCCATTGAGCGTTGGTAGCAGTTGACCCGCCGTTAAGCCCCGCGAATGATCCAGAACTCGCGCTTGTATATTGATACGATCCCGCCTGCCGATTAGCGATGATGCCCGCAACTGCGCCTGTGGGATTGGAAGCAGTTGCAATATCTCCGGCCCCTGCAACAGCGGCGGAACCTGACAAATAGACGAGGGCGTATTTCCGAACGCCGATAAGACCGCTGCCACCGGAACCACCGGAGCCCTGCGGACCTTGCGGGCCTTGCGGACTTTGGGGACCCTGAAATCCCTGGAATCCCTGGAATCCCTGCGGCCCCTGAAACCCTTGTGGGCCTTGTGGGCCCGTCGCACCTTGAGGACCTTGTGCGCCCGGACTTCCGGACGGACCTTGAGGACCTTGACTGCCACCGCTCGCGGGGCCTTGAAATCCCTGCGGACCTTGAGGTCCCTGAAATCCGCTCTGAAAACCTTGTGGTGCCTCGGGAGTCCATTCACCCTGAACAAACGCAAGTATCTGTCCGTCTTGCGGAGCGAAGCTGCTTATTGGATGATTTTGGAGCCCCGTGACCACAGTTGCGGGGGACCCAGGCACGGTCAAAATATCCCCATAGCCGGGTCCGTATGTGTTAGGAAAAAGCTGGAAGTTCCCCATAAAGTTGTTACGCGCTCTGTGCTTCTCGCACTAACTTGACATTGGCCGCCTGCAAACCTTTCGGGCCTTCCACAATGTCGTACTCGATTAAATCGTCGGTATCCAGCGTGCGAAACCCTTCGCTCTGAATCGCCGAGAAATGTACAAACACATCGCGCTGCCCGGACCGCTTAACGAATCCAAAGCCTTTCGCACCATCGAACCACGCAACTCTGCCTTGTTCTGACATACTCTTTGTTTTCCTTTTGGTGTTGTATATTGCGAATCTGAATTTGATTTGTCTTGCCAAAAGTAGTTTCCCATTCTTGCGGCAAGAACCTCCGTGATATAAGGATGTCAGGAAAGGGCAGGCAAGAAAGGCGGGCAACATGGCTGTGTTTCTGATTTCCTACGATCTTCGGAAACCGGATTTCGATTATCAACCTTTGTACGACGCTCTAGACCAAATCCACGCAAAGCATATTCAAGAGTCAGTGTGGGGCGTGCGAACCTCGTCCAGCGCGAAGGATGTTTTCGCGTTCCTATGGAAACATCTGCATAACCAGAAGGATCGATTATTCGTGGTGCCTTTCGATAAAGCCGAGGGATTTCGCGCTCAGAATTCGATTACGAAGCTCAGCAGTCTATAACGGCTTCTCCGGAATTGTGGTGGTCTTCGCTAATTTCCTTGGGCTCGGGTCGCGGGCAAGATTTGGCCTGCTCTGCCGTGAGGTCGTGTTTAGACCTTCTCGTGGCAATTCGACGGTCAGTTCCTAGGCTGTACGAACTGGCAATTGATCCGAATTGCCGTGGAATCGGGTCAGTCGATTGTCTCCCACGTAATGCCGAATCGTTCTCCGGGCATGAAGAGCCTGTTGGGGTAGCGCCACTCCCCATCGGCCTCATACTCGGCGGGAGTTGCTTTCACGTTGAGATTCGACGGAGCTTTGATGGTCAGTCCCAACCCAATCGTGGGATATTTGAAGTCAGGAAAATAGAATCCTAGCGCGGTGGGGTACCTTACCGAATATTCATACTTGAACCGTTTGCTTCCGCCAGCGGGTATTGTTATCTCTGCGCCTTTGCACTCAAAACCCCGACCGCCGGAAGTCGGAACAAGCCTCGCATCTTTGCCGCAATTAGCGCTTCCGAAACAAGTCAGACTCTTGAGGACGGGCCGTTCGCTCTTTTCAAATTGTAAGAGGGGCAGAAAACCGAAATCGTGCGGCGTAGGATTTAACACTTCAAACTCGACTTCAGTGTCAAACACTACCGATTCTCCATCCTCTGATATGACGATATGTTCGGTGAAGTTCTGACGATAAATCTTTGTGGTTTCGACGGTATTCTGTAGTCGTTCGCGAATAACCGCTGGCAGGCTGAATCCAAGCATATGATGGAAGATATCGCGGGTGGCCTCACGATACAACCTCTGTTTGACAAACGGATCAACTGTCATAGTAAGGATAGCAGCGATCACTAGAGCCACGACGAGATCATCTAGGAAATGGGTTGAATAGTACGGTCTGACAAATCGGCTGACCGCCAACGCGAGAATAAAAAGAATGGGGCCGATAATATAGCCGCTGTACTGCTCCCACCACTTCCACAACGTGTTTCGCCACATCGGGCTACCCCCCTCCGCATCGAAAGGATGGTAGCGCAAAACACGCCTGAGTAGAAAGCGCCCCCACTCTGCGTTCTGTTCATCGATCCTAGAAGGTATTGACACGGAACTTCCTTCCGGCATCCGGCGCGTTTCTAGAGCGCCAAGTGCTCGTTTTGTGGGGCGGATTTCCGAAATAAAGGGTTCACGGTGCGGAGTCGCTCCCTCTGGGAATCCGTCAGGGTCCGTTTCGGCTTGGCGCGGGCAATCTTGATTGCAAGTTTCGCCTGCTCCTGGCTGGCGGGATCAAAGGACAGAGCGCCCTCGGAATCTCCGTTCTGGCGGAGGACCATGCCTGCGGCCAACGCCTCACGGCGGATATTGCCCCACTTTTTCGGGCGCCGAGAACCGATCCCGCGCCTGTGCTTGTCCAGTCCGGGTGTGAAGCTGACGGCCAACTCCGAATCAGAGTATTCGTAAATTTGTCCAGCTTTGCCGTTGACTACGAGGTCGTTGTCGTCGTCCGGGCTGCGGCGGGTTTTCAGCTTTTGCTTGATTGCAAATGTTTCGAGGGTCATAGAGTTCTATCCGTTTTCCGTACTGGATGCTTTTTCTGTATCACCGAAACCGAGTGCGCCCGAGGCAGTCCGCTTCTTTTGGTTCTGTCGGCGGGCAAGAATTGAACCAAATCGCCGACGTGAATGAGTCCGCCCGTCAACTCACGATTGTCTGACGCGAACCGTTTGTATCTTTTGAATCCGTGGTCAGCCCGAATAACAAACGAGAATCCCTCATCCCGAGGAGTTACAGAAAGGACCGATCCTTGCCAGTACACGGGAATATTTATCAGATCATCAATTGAAGTGGTCATTGCAGAAAGAACCCCTAGAAAAGCAAAAAGCCCTGACCAGCAGACGTAGGTCCGCGATCAGGGCTATCTCAGGTAATGGACGCTCGGGCCAGTTGCTTAGGCTGCCGGAATAAACTTGCAGAGCTTGGTGATTTGCGTCTCTGACTTACCTGAGAAAACCCCGACCGTTAAGCGCGGCGGGCGAAACACACGGCGGATGCCGGGAAGGTTAGTATGGAAAACGGACAAACTAAGGGAGCGGGTTTGTTTCCTCTTCCCCTATAGTAAAGCGACACGAAACGTACGATCTCGCGTCACTTTTGCAAACGTTTGCACCTTAATAATAAACGAGGGAGCCGTAACCAGCTCCCTCGCCAAGCAGGCAAGGCGGAGAAGCCATCTCCACTGCCAAGGAATCGGGTTGCCCCTCTCCCCTTGTGTTTTGCGACACAAAGCATTCGATTTCACGTCTCAGATATTGCCACGGGCGGTCATAGGCGGAGGGGCTCTCCCCTAACCCAGAGTTGCCGAAGGCCGCCCAAAAGTTGACAAGGGCCGTAAGCTCCGCGTCCTCTTTCGGGAACATCAACCGCAGCCATTGCTCTGGGATATCTTTATGGGACAGGATCGCGGGCAACGTTTGTCGTACAGGCCGCGTCTGCCACTCCACATACTCGGGATGTTCAAGCCTACGCCAGCAACGGTTCTCGAAAATACGCGGCGTCCAATCCGAGTACAGCGCCCGGTCTACAATCTCCCCGAACACGTCCCAGGACTGCCCCTCTCCTGGCCCGTTGCCTGTCACCTTCGGTTTAGGTTTGTGGAAGCAACCCATTTTGGATGTCAAGTCTTTCGGAAAATGCCCGCGTTGATCCGAGCCGTTCCAATACAGGAAGTCAGGAGAGAGGACAACTTTCCGGCCCGTCCCGTAAGATCGCTTTCGTTCTTCGCGAATGATTAGAACTCGGAGGATATCTTCCACGGATTTTTCCCGATCAATCTTGGGCACGGGAAACGACACACGGACAAGTTCGGGCGTCGGGGCTGAATACAACGGTGCCCCGCCCGTTCTGGCATTTTCGGTCCGATACGAGGGCAGCATTCGCTTCATCGTCTCGACTATGTAGTGATGTGGGCGCAGATTCAGACGGTCGAGCATTTTCTGTTCTTCCCGGTTGGTGCAGACGATGCGTTTTACAACTGCTCGCATTCCTTCCGTGCCCAATTCGTCATCGTTTCCGCGACCCTTTTCGACGACAGTGCGAACCCGAACTTTGTCGGAGTTCGGAATGCCGTCGTGCGTATCTCCGAGGCCCGAGAATTTGGCAGGAAATTCATAGGCCAACTCGATATCCACAATATCGACAGCATTACGAATGTGATTCCAATCGAGAAGGGAGACAAAGGGAAATTCGTGGCCCGCAATCACCACGCTGCTAACCTGGGAGTCCATCTCAATCTTTCCTTCCTGAACGCACTCGCCTTTTTCATTCCAGCGATCTATACGCTTCCAATTCGGATCGCCTGCCGTCCAAATCCACTCGAACCGATTGTTGCGAAGTTTTCCCGGAGCCCAAGTGACCTTCCCCCATTGATAGCTCCGGGTTTCCGGCTCCTTGGTTGACAATGCGGCTTGAGTGTTCAGAGCCGTTACGTATGCGGGCACGGGCAGAGAGTTCCATGTCAGCGTTTCGTTTGCCTGCTCGTATTTGAGAATCTTCGTCCAGTTGCGGGGCTTTTTGGACGAGCACTTGTAGGTGTGGGCGAACGCCCCGTACCGCTGGGATCGCCACATGACAAAAGCACTGTCGCCATTGCCTATAACGTGTCCGCATCGGGCACAGAGTTCGTATCCTGTATTTATTTCGACAATCTCGACGTACGGATTCAGCGTATCGGCGGGGGTGAATAGTCTAGGCAATTTCGCCCCCGACTACATCCACGGCTCCGAATGTTTGGTTGTACCAGTATCGAATGCGACGGGCAAGGCAATTGGTCCCGCAGAGTTCGCGACTGATGGCGGTAAACGATTTGCCGCCGCTGGCATACATCTGGACGCCCTCTAGAACTTGGGGGTCAATGTCTCGATATGAACAAAATAGGGCGAGAGCTTTGTTAAGTTGTTCGGCGATAGCGCCGCGATTGGCGGTCCGGTTTATGAGGCACTGAAGAAGGCGATGATCGTTCGGACAAACCGACACGCTTACGTCTTGCAGTTGGACCACGGGAAGCGGTTTAGTTGACTTGCTTGGCATTTTCCTACCTGCTTGGTTTTAATTCTTGGCCGCTGGCTAGGCGGTTGCTTTGCTTCTACTGCTGAGAATCGTTATCGTCCTTCTGTTCGGGCTTTCCATTCGCTGGCCTGCTTCACCGAATGAAATACTTCTCTGTTTTCGGTCGAGCACCACCAGCACTTGATTAACTTTCTGTCTTTTCGATCTTGCATAATTCGTTTTCCGTACTTTTCTTCTTTCGTGCTTTCTTAGTCTTCGCGGGCGACTTCAAGGCGTCCAGTCCTCGCGGATTACACAATGAGCAATAAACCGCTACCTTGTCCGCCGATCCTATGTAAATTCCGTGGTCACATTTCAAATTGCCTACCTCCCTACCATTTGCTTATGTCGTCTAAGGATTCTTCGATCAGGGCCGCTTCCTCTGCTTCTCGGCGGGCGACTTCGGCTTGTTCCTCGGCGACTTTCTGCCGTTCGTTTTCCATACCGACCCGAACAAGCTCGGCGGTCTGGCGAGCCTTTCTTTGATCTAGAAGCACGGCTTCGCACTGCGTCCCCAGATTGGTTGCGAGTTTGTCTCCCGCCCGGTCAAACGTATTGCAGACATCTATCGGGTCCAGCACTCGGCCCGTAGCCGACTTAAGCACGGACAAGTCGTAGGTGCCCTGCTGAACGACAGCCCGCACGGTCGTTTTTTCCTTGCCCGAAAGATTCAACCCGCTATAGGCGGACAGTAGCCATACAAAATAAGAAGAGGGGTCTGGAGTCGTGCTTGCTCTCTCTTTCTCATATAGCTTTAAACCTTTATCGGGTGACATGGTGTCAGGTTCTTCCTGACATGGTGTCAGGTTCTTAGCACAGTTGGCAGGTTCTTCCGCCGTATTTGGCAGGTTCTTAGTTGATTTAGAACCTGACAAGGTGGCAGGTTCTTCCGGGGTAAACAGAGACAAAACCTGTCCGCTTTCCGGATGAAATGTGTAGATCGGCATGTTCGCTCGGACGCCCTTTCGATGCCCGATCAGTCGCACAATTCTCCGCTTCTTCAATTCCGAAATGGCGCGAAACACAGTTCTTTCGCTCATGGAGCATTCGGCGGCGATCTTTTCTATCCCTATCCACGTACCTTTGGCCGGATTCTTTTCCCACAAATGCCCGGCCATCGCGACGGCAACTTGCTTCTCAGAACGAGGTAGGTCTAAGTTCTTCAGCTTCTTCTGAATTGTTACGCTCATCAGCGGGCCTCTTTCGTTCGGGCCGCCGCTAACTTGATTTCTATCTGCCGCCGCATGGCGCGGAGTTGAACGTTGTATTGGCTAGCGGGCACCATGAATTGCCCGCTGAGAAATTCGAGTTCCAGGCTGGTGCCGATTCCTGAAGGGTCGTCAAATACGAGGGTTGCTTTAGTCGGCGTTGCGTCTATGCGTAATAGCTTGAGTCTTGTGCTGGCGGTAAGAGCCGCCCCAAATGGTAGGTTAGTTGTGCAGAATTCCACGTCTTGCTCCTGTTTAAGAATATCGGTATCACTTTTTGGGGGTGTGAGAACCCGTCGAAATGTCGGTTATGCGCCAGTTGCTTCAACGTATTCGCAGCGGCCTGATGCCTGAATTAGCAAAGTATGTTTAGAAGAGGAGAGTGTCTTGTCGTGGAGCAGTTGGCAGACCCGCTCGTTCTCTTCCTCTGCCTGTTGCCGAGTTCCGGCAAAAATAATCCGCCCGCGATTGATTCGGGTCCGCAGCCCGAACTCTCGGAACACATCGGCGAACGCCTGTTCCTGCTTGGCGAAAAACTGTCGCACAGATTCGCGGTTGATTTCCCTGTGCCCTGGCTGTCTCGGGCCGAGACCCTTTCGGGAATCCAGCCACGGCTTGCATTGGTGGGTCAGATCAATAAGTTCGATTTCTGAGAGGTCTTTATGCAGGTTGTAAACTTCATCAATCGTTTGCTTCTGCTCGCCCGAGAGTAAGTCTGCGTTTCCGCCAGCTCTGCGGGTGCGAACACAACGAACGACCGGACCGTCAACCCATCCCTCAAAAGGTTCGGAGAATAGCGATATGCCGTCCCAAGCTAGAGACATTGCCTCGGTCAAGAACAAGTGTTTCTGGAGTTCTTTGTTTGTGAATCGTCGAGGCTTTTGCAATAGATACGCGGCTACATCGTGCGCTGTCGCCATGTTTCCTCCAAATGAACGGCCCGAGCCGAAGCCCTAGTGTAGTTACGGATGTTGGGGTGTTTCCGCTGCGCGATTACGGCACTATGCCGGGTAGCGTTCTCAGCGTTCTATCAGCCGCGATGAGCTTCCGTTGCGACTGTGGCCTTCCGGCCCGGTAACCTTGTCAATCCGGCTGGGATTACCCAGAAAAGCGCTCGAATCGACTTGGCTTCATTACAACCGAGGTTTGGGGCCTCGGAGGATATTACAAATGATATCTTACAGCCAAAGATAACTATTGTCAAGGCCATCCAGGTTGTGTTATGGGGCATTGTAAGTGCTTCCTGGGACACCCATTAGTACGGAAAGCGGATTAACCTGTCCATGCTTATCCGTTATCCGTACAGAGACTCGATAAGACATCGTGACAGCCATCCTACTCTGAGTCTAACCCTTATCTGCTCGATTCGGGCGTCAGGAACTCGTACTCCCGCCGTGTTATCTGGTGCTCGTCTAGCGCGGCCCTGATCGCTAGGAACGATTCGAGGTCAGGGCCGCACATGGCTTGCTTCTGCAACAAGCACGCGGACAACGCCTCTATCGTGTTGCGATGCTTGGCTAGCAGACGACGGGTGTCGCGTGCTGATTGGTGCAGGAAAGGAAAAACTCGGGGATCGCTGTTGTTCGCATCGCGATGCGGCGTGTCTTTCAACTGCCGTTCGCGAAGTTCGTTCAAGTCTGCAAAGAGTCTGTTAGCGTCTGCGGGCGTCCGATCACTCAGCCAAAGGGCCCAAATGAAGGCGTCGAGAAAAAAGTAGGCCGATTGTGCTTTCTTCTTGTGAACGCGAAGGAACACCTGTTGGCCTACAGAATCGCTGAATGGCGTCCAGTCGCGCAGTTGTATTGCCCTGGCAAGGGGTTGGTCATCAGGGCAGTTCCACAAGTCTGCAAGGATGGCCGCCGACGCTTCTGCATCGTGTGTCAATGAAGAAGAGTGATGATCCAGCATAGTTTGGTCTGAGTTGTCACTCAAAGTAACAAACCCGTATAGCGGGCCAGCTAGAACAGTGCGTAATAGCTTGTGCAGGTCGCAAGTGCTTTTGACGCCGACCCGCCCGGCGGAGCGTAGTCTTCCGGCCTTCTGCGGAATAATGCTAACTCCGCTTAGTCGAAAACGTACTCCTTCGACAAACGCAATGACGGCGTGCGCTGCCTCGTGTCTTGCGGTCTGCTGCATTGCTGCCTGATGAGAAATATCCATTTCCGTTTTCCGTACTACCCGAAAAGCAAGCCGAGCACTGCGAAAATGAACCAACCCGCGAGCGCGATTCCGCACACGCCTAGCCCGACAAGCCGAAGCAGGGAGCGTACCGGACCATCTTTCTCCGGGTTGCCGCAAAACAGGCTGAGAAACCCAATTACGATAATGAGGGTCATCGCGCCCCCACTTTTTCAGCATCGGCGAACGAATCCAGGTCGCTCCTATCTATGAGCAGGCGCTTTCCGAAACGGCAGTAAGGAATTCGGCGCTCCCAGATCAGGGTTCGTACAAACCAAGAAGTTGCGCCGAGATATTTGGCTGCGGCAGAGATGCCGAGCAGACGAGGCGATGCTTCAGACTGAGTTGTTGATTTTGATTGTGTGGCTACGGCCATAGCGCAGAAACCTCTGTGTGATTTCCAGAGGCGGCTATTGGCCGTCGTCTCTACTAGGCTCTGTCTCGGCGTCGGGAGGTATGTTCACTCCGCATACGTGGGAATCTGTCTGCGTCCCAGTCCTTGCTTCCCTACGGTGCATCCATAGTTGGCAAGCCCGCTGTTCCTAATATGGCTCTACACTTTCTCGCAAGGCGCTGGTTTAAACATCCGCCGGTAGAGTCGTCGCGGACTACCTCGCTTAGAGACGATGACAATAGGAGCACGCCAGGAACCAACTTCACCAGAGAAAACAAACGACTAAACTTTGGTAACTCCGCAATTCTTTGCACTTGAGTGGCGCTGCCCGCCGCATGATCCCGAAGCAAGCCAAGTAACACTTACTTTCGGGCCATTGTGGGTTTTCACTAATAAATCGTATGCTTTAGTGACAAGGGGGCTTTATGACGGAGAGCATCGCAGCAACGGTACGGAAAACGGATAGGAAACCGCCGCGCCGCGCCAAAGGCGAAGGGCATCTGTTTCGGCCCACAGGCTGTTCGGTGTGGTACGTCCAGTATTACCGCGACGGAAAGCAAATCCGCGAGAGCACAGGGAAGCGCGTAAAGCAAGAGGCGCTTGTCGAACTCCGCCGCAAGATGGGCCGCTCGGAGCAAGGTCTGATGTCTGACACCGAGCTGCGGAAGATTCGTTACGTTGATCTGCGGGCGGGCCTCCTCGCCAACTATCAGGAGAAGGGGAACCGTACGCTCTATCAGACGGCAGACGGGCAGGAGACAATCGGCGGCCTGAAGTCTCTCGATTCGTTCTTTGGCTTCAGCGACAAGAATCCTGGCCCGACTGTTCTCGATATCACCACGGATACGGGCAGACGTTTCGCCAAGAAGCAGCTTGACGAAGGATTCAGCACGGCGACAGTCAATCGCTCGCTGGCTTGCCTGCGTCGAATGCTCCGGATCGCTCACGAGGACGGAAAAATCCAGAACGTTCCGATCATCCGTCTGCAAAAAGAGCCGCCCGCCAGGAAAGGGTTCTTGACCCCTGAGAAGTTCGAGGAACTGTTGGGCGTCCTGCCGACCCACCTTCGCCCGCTGATTCTGTTTCTGTACTGGTGCGGGGTACGGTTGGGCGAAGCTCGGGCAATCGAGTGGCCGCAAGTTGACTTGGAGAAGAGATTGGTTCGCTTGGAGGAAGACCAAACGAAGAATGCAGCCGCCCGGATCGTTCCTCTGCCCGCTGTGCTTGTGGAAATCTTGACGAAGGCTGAGCCCAAGACCGGACGAGTATTCGATGATTCAAATTTGCGCCTCGAATGGGCGCGGGCTTGCTCTGCCGTTGGGCTTGGTAAAATGGAGGATCGGGAGAGCGAGGAAGGGAACGCTTGGAAGAAATACAGCGGTTTGATTGTGCATGACCTTCGTCGCTCTGCGGTTCGGAATCTTGTCAACGCGGGAATACCGGAACGGGTTGCGATGGGAATCAGCGGGCACAAAACGCGAAGCGTGTTCGACAGGTATCACATTGTCAGCACTGAGGACGTATCGAATGCCATGCAGCGGCTTGAAACAGCGGCATTGAACGGCCAAAAGAAGCCCGTGATTAGTGACAAATTAGTGACAAAACCGGGTCACAACACCCGTAAGTTGTTGAGGGCGCGTAGCTCAAACGGATAGAGCATCGGATTTCTAATCCGACGGTTGCAGGTTCGATTCCTGCCGCGCCTACCAACCTCAGCTATCACCTCAGAGGCTGAGCAATTCTCCGCTTTCTTGTCATTCAAGGCTTGGGCTTGCGGTGTTCGCAGGTTTCTGTATTCAGGCAGGAATCCGCCAGGCGGAGGCGTTCGACTGGCTTGCCACCGAGGATGTGCGACTCAACAATCTCTTCGACATCGGCTTCGGCGACGTGCCCGTACCAGACTGCGTCGGGATAGACGACAAGGTTGGGGCCGTGTTCGCATTGATCTAGACAGCCAGATTGATTGGCGCGCACTTTTCCCTTGAGTCCACGCTCGGCAAGCTTTTGTTTGAAGAGCTTCTGCAGTTTGGCTTGCGCCACGGGATCGCAGCATCCCCGCGGATGGCCTGCCGGACGCTGGTTTCCGCAGACGAAGATGTGTTTTTCGAATTTTGGCATCAGGCTGCCGCGGGCGCGAGCGCTTGTTCGGGCACGGTGAGTTCGGCATCCCAGATGCCGTCGAAGTCGACGAAATATCCTTGCACTTCGATGCCAGGAATCGCTGCCCGCAGGTTAGTAGCGGCGCGTTGCAGTTCGCCTTCGTGATGCGCGGCTTCGGCTCCGGCGTCACCGCCGAATCCTCCAGCGAGGCCGCCGTAGGCTCCGCAATCGGAATGCACCATCAGAATGACGCGGCGCGTGCCGTGCAGTCGCATGGATTTGCGAATCTGGTCGAGCACGAACTGGCGATCGGATTCATGTTCCGGAGAGGCCATGCACTTGGCGCCGCCGGCGATCTTGATGGGATCGGAATTCACGACGCCGACGCGCTTCAGGAATTTGCGGAAGCCCAATTCGAAGCGGTTGTCGAAGCACCACAGGATGGCCGCGTCGCAATGATATTTCTCGCGCGGGGCGTCGAAGTGGAATACTTTTTTCACAAGGCCTCCTCGACGAAAAAAGATTGTTCGCTCTCATCTTACCGTATCGCGTGCTGTGGACACCGGTGCGTTGCTATTCGCCGTACGGACGCGATAAGATAACTCGTACACGTCTTCTCCGCTCTTATCCCAGTAATTTTTTGTGACGGCGTCCCTGCGGGCAAGGAGTGTGCGACCCCGGGGGCAGCGTAGATATCTGCCTGCTTGAAATCTCCCTGACGGAGTTGCAATTGAAAAAAGGCAAGACCGCGGTGATTGTTGGCGCCCAGTGGGGCGATGAGGGCAAAGGGAAGATCGTCGACGTGTTGTCGGAGAACTTCTCGGTTGTGGCCCGCTATGCTGGCGGTCACAACGCCGGCCACACCGTCATCATCAACGGCAAGAAATTTGTTTTGCAGCTCGTTCCCTGCGGCGTGCTGCGAGCCGGTTGCCGCAGCGTGATTGGCAATGGGGTAGTGCTCGATCCGATTGCGTTTCTGAAAGAGGCGGCCTCGCTGCGCGAGCATGGCGTCAAGATTGACGGTCATCTCTTCGTTTCCAATCGCGCGCACGTCATTCTGCCCTACCATCGCATGATCGAACTGGCGGCGGAGAATGCCCCGGGACGCGTGAAGATCGGGACTACCTCGCGCGGCATTGGTCCGGCTTACGAAGACAAGATGGGGCGCCGCGGCCTGCGGGTCGCCGACCTGCTCGATCTGCAGTTGCTCAAGAAGCACATTGAAAATGCCGTGCGCGAAAAAAACATGATTGCGCACGCGCTGTTCAACACAGAACCGCTCGACGCCGACAAGATGTATACGGAATACGCGCAGGCGGCAGAGAAGATCGCGCCGTTCGTCTGCGACACCGCCGTTCTGTTGAATCAGGCACTGAATAGTGGCGAATCGATCCTGTTTGAGGGCGCGCAGGGCACCATGCTCGACATTGATCATGGGACGTATCCGTTTGTGACGTCGTCAAGTGCTACTTCTGGCGGCGCGGTTATCGGCACGGGTGTGGCTCCCAATGCCATCAATTCTGTGATTGGGATCTCGAAAGCTTACTGCACGCGCGTGGGCGAGGGACCGTTTCCCACTGAAGATAAGACCGACGTCGGTGACAGCCTGCGCAAGCGCGGCAATGAATACGGCGCGGTGACGGGGCGTCCACGGCGCACGGGATGGCTTGACCTGCCGCTGCTGCGCTACTCGGGCATGATCAACGGTACGAACTGGCTGGTGATCACCAAACTCGACGTGCTCGACGAACTGGCCGAGATTCCGGTGTGTGTCGGATACAAAATCGACGGCAAGCCGACCGTGGAAGCGCCCGCGGAGGCCAGCGGTTGGGACAAGATCGAGTGCGTTTACCAGAAGCTGCCGGGATGGCAGACTTCGACCGAAGGCATTACCGACTACGAAAAACTGCCAAAGCTGGCGCGGGAATATTTGGCATTCATCGAGAGAGAGGCGGGTGCGAAAGTCGGCATGATCTCGACCGGCCCAGATCGAAACCACACGATTCTGATGAATGAATTCGCTACGGAGTTGAAGACGGCCGCGAAAAAAGCTTAGAATCGCTTCCCCGGCTAACCTGCGGGGAAGGAGCGAAACGATGGTGGTGTTGGCGGTTACCTGGATGGCGAAAGTCGGGCACGAGGCCGAAGTTTCCGCACTGTTTGAAAAGTTGACCGAACAATCCCGCAAAGAGCCGGGCTGTGCCATGTACCAGGTGCATCGGCACAAGACTGAACCGCGCCGCTTCTTCATCTACGAACAATATAAAGACGATGCTGCGCTCGAAGCGCACCGCGCCGCGCCGCATTTCCTGCAACACGCCAAGAAAGACCTACCCAAGGTAGCCGACCGCGTGGAAGGGCATTTGTATGAGCCGCTGGGGTGAGCTCTGTGTGGGCGCAGACGGCTCGCCCGCGCATTCCTAACCATCCAAACGAACAGACTTACTTCGTTTTGTCGATCATCAACTCGCCGCCCGACGCATAGCTTTCTTTCGACACTTCGTTGAAAGCGACGATGATTCCTTCGCGTCGCGCTCCGGCTTCTTCGACTAGAGCGTCGGTGATGCGCCTGGCGATCTTGCGCTTCTGGTCGGCGGTGCGGCCTAGCAGCATTGTGATTTGAACCATGGGCATAGATAAGCTCCACCAGCGCGAGCGCAAGATGCCCTCGCGACAGCCGCCGGGACGGCGGCGCTACTTTGCTAATTCGTATCCCGCGAAGAAAAAGCTCAGCTCGAAGCGAGCCGTGTCTTCCGCGTCCGACCCGTGAATTGCGTTGTGCTCGATGTTGGTCGCCCACTTCTTGCGGATGGTGCCTTCTTCGGCCTGGGCGGGGTTAGTCGCGCCCATCAGTTTGCGCAGGTCGGCGATGGCATTTTCTTTTTCCAGCGCGAGCACGACGATCGGGCCGCTGGACATGAAGTCGGTGAGCGTGCCGAAAAATGGCCGGCTGGCGTGCACAGCATAGAATTGCTCGGCTTGGTGTTTCGAGATTTCCAGCATCTTCATCGCGAGAATGCGGAAGCCATTTTTCTCGAATTGTTCAATGATGTCGCCGACGGCGTTCTTGCGGACCGCGTCGGGTTTAACGATGGTGAAGGTACGTTGCAGAGTTTTCATAGATTCGGTTGATGGTCCTTGGTCGTGTTTAGATACGGCTCACAGGGGCTGAAGCCCGGAATCTGTTGCGTCCTTACGCGGCCCTGAAGGGCCGCTCTTCCACGGTTGTTCAAAAGTCTGCTGCCAAGTTGTTTTCCGAAGTCCGCCGACATCCTGAAACCTAGACACTCACTCCAATCGCTGCCGCCAGAGTTTCGCCGATCGCCGCCGGAGATCTCGCGACGCGAATCCCACAAGCTTCCAGAGCTTTGATTTTTTCCGCGGCCGTGCCTTTGCCGCCCGAGATGATCGCTCCGGCGTGTCCCATGCGGCGTCCCGGGGGAGCGGTCTGTCCAGCGATGAAGCCGACGACGGGCTTTTTCATGTGCGTCTTGACGAACTCGGCAGCCAGTTCCTCGGCGTTGCCGCCGATTTCGCCGATCATGATTACGGCTTCGGTTTCGGGATCGCGATTGAACAGGTCGAGAGCGTCGATAAAATTCGTGCCGATAATCGGATCGCCGCCAATGCCGATCGCCGTGGACTGTCCAATGCCGCGCTGGGTGAGCTGATGCACCGCTTCGTAGGTCAGCGTGCCCGAGCGCGAGACGATGCCGATCGACCCTTCTTTATGAATCGACGCGGGCATGATGCCGATTTTGCATTTGCCCGGCGAGATGATTCCCGGACAGTTCGGCCCGATCAGGCGCGAGCGCCGGTCCTGCAGAAATTCCCACGCCTTCACCATGTCAAGCGTCGGAATGCCTTCGGTGATGCAGACGATCAGGTCGATTTCCGCGTCGGCGGCTTCCATGATGGCGTCGGCGGCGAAGGGCGGAGGAACGAAAATTACCGTGGCGTTGGCGCCCGTTTTGTCGGCGGCCTCGCGCACGGTATTGAAAATCGGCCAGCCCTCGTGTGTGGTGCCGCCTTTGCCCGGAGTGACTCCACCCACGATTTGCGTGCCGTAGGCCTGACTGGCTTTCGCATGAAACGTGCCTTCGCGGCCGGTCAGGCCCTGCACAATGACCCGCGTAGTTTTGTTAACTAAGATTGCCATAACTCCTCGCTTCTTAAGACCCAGGGGCTAAAGCCCTCATCAATTCAGGATCTCTGACGCTGCCCTGAAGGGCAGCTCTTCCACAAAACGCTCTGCCGCAAATGCGCGCCACAAGTCTCCTATCGCCATTCTGTTACGCCCGCGGTGCCCCGTGCTGCAGCGACCACTTTGTCGGCTGCGTCTTTCATGGTGTCACTCACCACGAAGTTAAATCCCGAGTTCATCAGAATCTTCTTGCCTTCGTCGACGTTAGTCCCTTCCAGGCGCAACACGATGGGCAGTTTGATGTTGGTTTTGCGCGCGGCTTCGACTACGCCGGTGGCCAAAGTGTCGACGCGCAGGATGCCGCCGAAAATATTAATCAGCACCGCCTTTACACTCTTGTCGCTGAGCAGAATTTCGAAGGCGTGCGCGACCTGCTCCGAGCTGGCGCCTCCGCCCACATCGAGAAAATTCGCGGGCATGCCGCCGGCGTACTTGATGATGTCCATGGTGGCCATGGCCAGGCCGGCGCCGTTGACCATGCAGCCGACGCTGCCGTCGAGCTTGATGTAATTCAGACTGTACTTTGAAGCTTCGACTTCCAGCGGATCTTCTTCCGTAATGTCGCGCAATTCGCGCAGGTCAGGATGGCGGAACAGCGCATTGTCGTCGAAAGTGATCTTGGCGTCGAGCGCGAACAGGCGGCCGTCCGTGGTGGTGATGAAAGGATTAATTTCGAGCAGCGACGAGTCGGTATCGAGAAACGCTTTGTAAAGACTGGATAGGAACTGCACCGCAGGATTGATTTGCTTCGCGCTCAGGCCAAGTGTGAAGGCGATCTTGCGCGCCTGAAACGCTTCCAGGCCCATGCCCGGGTCGATGTGCTGCTTGAGAATCGCATCCGGATTTTCCGCAGCGACCTGCTCGATGTCCATGCCGCCCGCGGCCGAAGCCATAAAAACCGGTTTGCCTTCAGCGCGGTCGACCAGAATGCCCAGGTAAAGTTCCTTTTCGATAGGTAACGTTTCTTCGATGAGCAGGCGGCGCACGATGCGGCCTTCGGGCCCGGTCTGATGCGTCACCAATTTCATGCCCAGCATTTTCGAGGCGAGTTCGCCGGCTTCGTCTACCGACTTCGCAATTTTTACGCCGCCGCCTTTGCCGCGGCCTCCGGCATGAATCTGCGCCTTCACCACAACTCCGCTCGCACCTGAGTCGAATAGTTCCCTGGCGGCTGCCTCGGCCTCTGCTTGCGACGCGGCCATCGTCCCTCGTGGCACGCTTACGCCGTACTTCTTAAGAATTGCTTTCGCCTGATACTCATGAATTTTCATAGTGAAGCTCGCCAGTTAAGAACGTCAGTTAAGAATTGGAAGGACCCTGATTGCGGCGTCGCACTGCTGGCAGCAAACCTGTAATTCTATAGAAGGGCGGGGAAGTAGGGCAAACGTAGAGCGCACGTCACAGGCCCGTCCGTGCCAGAACCGGAGCAAAATGCTAGGCTATTGGCCACGCTTCGAAAATCCAATCCCAATGATTCTTGACGCACTCCATCGCATTGCAAACCAAGGCCAATCGCTCGATCGTGCTGAGTCCCGTGAAGTGATGTCCGAGGTGCTGGCCGGCAAATGCACCGATGCGCAGATTGCCGCGCTGCTCATCGCTCTGCGGATGAAAGGTGAGACCGTCGAAGAAATCGTGGGCTTCGCCGAAGCGATCCGCGCGGCGGCAGCGCCCTTGCCGATTCGCGGCGCGGATGCGCTGGCTGTCACCGGCACCGGCCGTGATGCTCTCGCCGACGAGTCTCTGGTCGATGCGTCCTTAGTCGACACCAGTGGCACTGGCGGCGACGCCAGCGGGACCTTCAACATCTCAACCGCAACCGCGCTCGTGACCGCCGGAGCCGGCGTGCGCGTGGCCAAGCACGGCAATCGCAGCATCAGTTCAAAATGCGGCTCGGCCGATGTGGTCGAGGCCCTGGGCGTGAACATTCAGCTTTCGCCGGAGCGCGCCGCGCAGTGCCTGCGCGAAGTCGGCATCTGTTTTCTGTACGCGCCGAATCTGCATCCGGCGATGAAGCAGGTGCAGAGTGTACGCCGCGAACTGCGCATGCGCACTATGTTTAATCTGCTGGGTCCGCTGACCAATCCGGCGGGGGCGTCGGGGCAGGTGGTCGGAGTGTACTCGCTCGATCTGGTCGAGAAACTGGCCGAAGCTCTGAGCATGCTGGGCCTGCGGCGGGCGCTGGTCGTGCACGGGCTCGATGGTCTCGACGAGATCACAGTCACTGGCCCAACGCGCGTGGCGGAAGCCCGCGACGGCACGTTGCGATCTTACGAAGTCGAGCCGGAAGAATTCGGCATGGCGCGCGCCACGCTACACGATCTTGCAGGCGGCGATGCTAAGGAGAACGCCGCCATCATCCGCGCCATTTTGAGCGGAGAAAAATCGCCGCGTCGCGACGTCGTGATCCTCAATGCCGCGGCGGCTCTGGTGGCTGCGGGCAAAGCGGATCGCATCGCCGATGCAGTCCCGCTCGCAGTTCAGTCGATTGACGGTGGCGCGGCCGCAGCAAAGCTGGACTCTCTGGCCAGTTTTACTTCGGCCAGCTGACTGCTGTACTCGTTGTCATCGTGAACAAAGCGAAAGACCTCCGCAGCTGTTAACGCCCTCAGAAGCCTCACCGCACTTCTACCTTCTCCAGATATTGCGCCACTTGCACGTTCCACCCCAGCTCCCTGTTCATGAGATCGCGCAGCTGGCCGGAAGCGTCGGGCTCGCCGTGAACCAGATAGGTCGTGGCGGGCTGATTGCGAAAAGTGCGCAGCCACTGCAGCAACTCGGGCGGATCGGCATGATCGCTGAACTGCTCCAGCGCTGCGATCTGGGCACGAATGGGAACGTAGTCGCCATAGATCTTGACTTCGTCTGCCTTGTTCTTGATCTGAAATCCGCGCGTGCCCGGCGCCTGGAATCCGATGAAGAGCACCAGATTTCGCGGATCGGGGAGGCGCTGTGCCAGATGATGCAGGATGCGCCCGCCCGTCACCATCCCACTGGAAGAAACGATGACTGCCGGCATCGCTGCGGCATTAATCCGCTTCGATTCTTCCGGCGTCGAAGCGAAGGTAAAACCGGGCCACTGCAACGGCGAGCCGTACTTGCGGATCATGTCGCGCGTGTCGTCGCTGTACTCTTCGTCGTGTTTGAGAAATATCTCGACCGCCTTGATGGCCATGGGACTGTCGCAGAAAACGGGCAGTCGTGGAATCTGCCCCGACTCGATTAGATGCTTCAGCAGGAATACAAATTTCTGCGTGCGCTCAATGGCAAAGGCGGGCACAATTACGCTGCCACCGCGATTCGCGGTGGCTGTAATCAGCGCAGCCAGTTCCGGCATGGGATCTTCTTTCGGGTGAGTGCGGTTTCCGTAGGTCGATTCCATCACGACCAGGTCCGCTGTTTCGCCTTCAGTGGGGCCGGAATGCACCACCTTGCCCGGCGCAACTGTATGATCGCGCACGCGTCCAATGTCGCCAGTGAACAGCAGTCGGCGCGTTTGCCCATTCGTGCGCAGCGAAACTTCAGCCATGCACGACCCAAGAATATGCGCCGCGCGCACGAAACGAAAAGACAATTCCGCTGAGAGCGTGACGTCCTGGCCCACGGCAACCGGCTTGAAATATTGCAGCGAATTTTGCGCTTGTTCGAAGGTGTACAGCGGCAGAGCGGGATCGTGCTTCGATTTTTTCGTCTTGTTGTAGTAACGCGCGTCTTCTTCCTGCAAATGGCCGGAGTCGGGGAGAATGATGCCGCACAAATCAATCGTTGGAGGCGTCGCGTAAATCGCCCCGCGGAATCCTTCTTTTACCAGGCGCGGAATCCATCCGCAGTGGTCGAGATGGGCGTGGGTCAGGATGATCGCATTGATGTGCTTGGCTGGAATCGGCGTGTCGCGCCAGTTGCGTTCGCGCCATTCTTTCGGCCCCTGAAAGAGCCCGCAATCGATGAGCACCTGAAAGCCGTTCTTGCCCGACGGGTCGCCAGTGTTGATCAGATGCTTCGAGCCAGTGACGGTCCCTGCGGCACCGAGAAATTGAATGTAGGCCAAATATCCTCCCTTTGACGCCGAATTCTATTGTCCCGTTTGTTCCGCCGTCTCGATCTTAAACACGTTGTTCTTGGTGTTGGCTTCGGGCACGCTGCCGTCGTTGACCACGATTTCCTGCGGAATTCCGGAAACTTCCACGCGGGTGACCGCCTTGTTCTTCGCCCGAACTTCCATTCGGCGCATGACTTCTCCGCCGGCAAATTTGACGACGACGGGAACCTCAGCTCCAGCCGTTCCCAGATTATCGAGCGTGATGGTGAGCATGAACGAGCCGGTCATTGTTTTGCGCGCAAACGCGGACTCCACTTTAAAATCCGGCAGGCCGTGGTCGCGGTAGACCCAGTCATCGAAGAACCACTCCAGGTCGCGCTGGGTTTGCGCGGAGATCAGCCGCGGCATGTAGGAAGGATCTTTGTCCTGCTCCGGGCGATAAGCGGCAAAAGCCTTCTTGAGCGCCGCGTCGCCGACCATGTCGCGCAGCATCCACCACACGCACATCGCTTTGGCGCGGTAGAGCTCTTCGCTAGTAGTGTTCACCAGGGAGCGGTTCACTTCGTCTTCTGACCTGGGGATAGTGGTCTGCGCATCGACTTGGCTCAGCGCAAGGCGATGCAATCCCATATAGTCGAGCGCGGCCTGGCGGCCTTTCTCGCGTTCGAGGTAGAGCGCCTGAGCAAAATGGGCGAGACCCTCTTCGATCCACGGACGAAACGACAGGAACGTAGCGTGAGTCAATTGATGGGTTGCCGCGAGGCCGGCCAACTTGGGATCGTCGTTCGCTAACGGAGTGAGCAAGAGCGCGCCGCTCTCAAACGGGGCGGCGTGGGGGTCGGGAAGGTCGGCGGTCTTCGCACGTTCGCGCGGGCTCCCGAACCAGTCGGTGATGAATGGAGCGATCTTCTCCGCAGCGTCGGCGAAGTTGGTCGCGGCGACGTCGTGGCCTCGCAGGTAGCGTACGGCGATGGCCGGTCGCTCCAAAACCTGATAGTCGGCAATTACAAACGTAGGAGCGTCCAGGCGTAACGGCTGATACATGCAGTCAGCGGGGCCAACTTTTGTAACGCCCATCTGCTCGTACATCCCTGGCCCTGAACAACTGACTCCATTGAAGAGTATCTGCGGCAGCAATGGATCGTCGCTGGTCGGCGTAAACCTCAAGTGCATTTTCGATCCAGCTTCTCTGTATTTCCACCTGCCCAGCACTTCGAACAAGCTGTTGCCCTCAGAAAGATTCGCAACTTCGGTCGCGACCGGATACCACGCCACATATCCCGCGCCTCGCACCGCCGTGAAGTTCGCAGTAATCTGGTCCCAGTCGGTGCTGGTCGCGGTTTCTTCGGGCGTGCCGATGCGAGTGAGACGAGTCGCATCGAGCAGGATGACGCCTTCGTAAGCGATATCCAGTTCGATGGTCGCTTGGGGCGCGACCGCCTGTGGCAAAGTCACGATCGCCTCGGAAAGTCCGCCGGTGTGGTCGATGTCGGAGGTGTAAGGCTGGGTGACGAACTGTACGGCCTTGTCGCCGGCCTTGATTGACCGCCAGTCCAGCGACGACGAGATCTGCAGCACGGCGATTTTCTGCGGTGTCTGCGAGTCGTTGCGCAAAGTGATTTTGCCGCGGACCCCGAGCCGATGCTGTTCGGGCTCAATCTGAACGTTGAGATCGTAAGTGGTGATGCTGAAGGCCTCACGGTCCAGGGAAAAACAATTCACCACCGAGGCACAGAGGACACAGAGAAGACTCAAGGTCTTCAACCCGGTATTCGTCGTGCGTGACTTCATTTTTGGTTGGATGCGCCTTCGTTGACGCGCCGCTGCCGCACGATTTCAAACAGGACCACCGCCGCGGCCACGGAAACGTTCAGCGAAGGAACTTTGCCCAACATCGGAATCGAGACCAGGAAATCGCACTTGCGCTTCACCAGATCGTGCAGGCCCTTGCCTTCGCCGCCCAGAACCAGCGCGCAGTCCATGTTGTAATCCATTTCGTAGTAAGTTTGTGTGCCGCGTTCGTCGAGGCCCACCGTCCACACGTTGTGTGCTTTCAAGTCTTCGATGGAACGAGCAATGTTCGTAACTTTGGCGATCGGCATGTGCTCGCTCGCCCCGGCCGAGACTTTGGTGACGGTGCCGGTCACGCTCGCCGACCGGCGTTCGGGAATCACAAGGCCGTTGGCGCCGGCAGCATCTGCAGTACGCAGGATCGCGCCTAAATTGTGGGGATCTTCCACTCCGTCGAGCACGACCACCAGCGAATATTCCGCGCGCTTGGCGTGGATGACATCTTCGAGATCGTTGTATTGTTTGGCAGACGTGACTGCAACCACGCCTTGATGCGCGGCGTTTCCCGCCAACTTGTCGAGTTCGGTCCGCTCCATGAAGCGCACGTTCACCCCGAGGCGCCGGCAATCTTCAATCAGGCGCTGCAGGCGAATGTCATGGCGCTCCTTGGCCATGCCGATCCACTCAAAGGCCCGTCCACGCGCCTTCAGCGCCTCGGTGACGGAGTTGATGCCATAGATGTAATGCATGCGTATTCAGTGTACCGCGCCCTAATCCTAACCGATGTCATCCTGAGAAGGTCGGAACGACCTCCGAGGGACCGTACGTCTGCGAGACAGGCGGTGCAGTCAAGAAGATCGCCCCAACTGCATGCGGGCGGAATGTTCTTGTCAGCAGCATCGCGGCAACCCGCTGACATAAGGTCCCTCGCGCCGCTTGCGCCGCCGCTCAGGATGACAGAGGTTGGAAGTTATTATGAAGGACGCTGACGATGTCCGTCGGCTCCGGCCGCTCCGTGTAATCCTCATTCGCCGAAGCATAAAGAACCGTGCCGTCGCGGTCGAGAATGTAAGTCGCCGGAATCGGCAACTCCCAGCTTTCATCGCCGTTGGTTAAAGGCAGATTGACGAAGGCCCGACGATACACCGCTTCTTGAGGCGCGGGGACGCGATAGGTCAGCCCGAACTGCCGCGCGACTTTGTTGCCCGCGTCCGAGAGAAGCGGAAACCGCAGCTTGTGCTGGTCGTGCATGAAATACGATTGCTTCACCGTTTGCGGAGAGATAGCCACGAAGGTTGCGCCGGCAGCTTCGCTCTGCGGCATGGTGAGATTCATCGCTTCCATCTGACCCACGCAAAACGGGCACCAGCGCCCGCGAATGAAGCTGAACACGAGCTTTCCCTTGGCGAGTAAGTCAGCGGATGAAACTATTTTTCCGTCATGATCCGGAAGTTCAAATACCGGAGCCTTCGCGCCGACGGGGAATATGCCCCCTGCAAGATTTTTGGCTTTGAGTTCAGCGACAGCCAGCGCGTGAATGGCGTGCGTCTCCGCCGGAACGTACTTCGCGATCAACTCCTTCCGCTCGGCGAAAATTTCGCGCAGAGGCCGCGTGTCAGTCCCAGGACTCGATTCTTCCAGAGAACGCCATTTCATAGTCGTGGTGCGACCAGACTGGTAGGGATCCTTCGACTGCGCTGCCGTTCGCTTCGCTCGCGTCTGCTCCGCTCAGGATGACAGTGGCTTAGGTTTGTACTGGCTACTGACCCCTAATCCCTAATCACTGCTCTTCACATTCCCGGCAGTTTCATTCCTGCCAGCCTTCGAGCGAAGCTCGGCTTGCCCATCTGCTTGAACATTTTTTTCATCTGCGCGTACTGGCGAAGAAGATTGTTTACTTCCTGCACGCTGGTGCCTGAGCCGCGGGCGATGCGTTTGCGGCGGCTGCCGTTGATCACTTCATGATGGTTGCGCTCGTGCGAGGTCATCGAGTTGATGATGGCCTCGACGCGGTTGATCTGCTTCTCGTCGACGTTGTCGGCGGCTTTCTGCAGGCCCGAAAACGGGCCGATCGACGGCAGCATGCCCATCAGGCTCTTCATCGATCCCATCTTTTTTACCTGGCGCAACTGGTCGCGAAAATCCTCCAGCGAGAAGCCGTCGCCAGTCAGGGCCTTGGTGGCCATTTCCTGCGCCTTCTTCTTGTCGATCTGCGATTCAGCGCGCTCGATCAGCGAGAGAATGTCGCCCATGCCGAGAATGCGCGAGACGATGCGGTCGGGATGGAACGGTTCGAGCGCGTCATATTTTTCGCCGACGCCGATGAACTTGATGGGCTGGCCGGTCACTTGGCGGATCGACAGCGCCGCGCCGCCGCGGGCGTCGCCGTCCATCTTTGTGAGTACGACCCCAGTCAGCGATAGCTTCTTGTGAAACTCCTCGGCCGAGCGGACCGCGTCCTGTCCGGTCATGGCGTCTGCCACGAACAAAATCTCCGACGGATTCAGCAGCTTCTTCAGCGACTGCATCTCGTCCATGAGCTGGTCGTCGATGTGCAAGCGACCGGCAGTATCGACGATCAGCACGTCGCAGCCGGAAACGACGGCCTCGCGCCGGGCTTCTTTCACTAAGCGCTCGACGGTTGCCGTGTTGGCCTCGCCGACCTCGCCTTCGTAGATGTGACTCTTTACCGCTTGCGCGACCACTTTCAACTGCTCGCGCGCCGCGGGGCGATACACGTCGACCGAAACCAGTAGCGGACGATGCCCTCCAATCTTGAACCAGTTCGCCAGTTTGCCGGAAGTTGTGGTCTTGCCGGAACCTTGCAGCCCGGCCATGAGCACGACCGTGGGTGGCTGCGAGGCGAACTTCATGCGCGCCGTGTCTTTGCCGAGAATCTCGACCAGTTCGTCGCGCACAATCTTGATGACCTGCTCGCCGGGCGAAAGCGCGGTCAGCACTTCCTGGCCGACGGCCTTGGCGCGAATCTGGTCGATGAGCTGCTTGACGACTTTGAAGTTGACGTCTGCTTCGAGCAGCGCCAGGCGAATTTCGCGCAGCGCTTCGTCAATGTTCTCCTCGGTCAGACGAGCCTGTCCGCGGAGGCTTTTGAATGCGCGTTGTAGTTTTTCCTGTAAGTTCTCGAACATATGGGGCTGTTCTATTTTAGCAGCGGCGGATCGAGTCTAATCCACCTTTGGCCTGACCATCTCGAATCGCTGCGCCGTCCGGCAGTATTGCAGACCGCCCATGCGGCCGATCAGGTCGAGCGAATCGCGGTCCAGTCGGCCATCTTTCAGATTCGCATCGTGGATGCGAATCGAGACGATTTCGCCGAGAACGAGGCTGCTGCCGGTGGATGCTGGAGAGAAGGTGAGAATCTGATGAAGCCTGCACTCGAAGCTGACCGGCGATTCCGCGACTCTCGGCGGCCGCACGACTTTTGATGGCTCCGCAGTGAGTTTCGCCACTTCGAATTCGTCCACGGATGCGTCATATTCGCCGCTCGTTAAATTCATCGCTTCGGCGAGTTCGTTGGTGACGATGTTCACCACAAATTCCTTGGTCTCACGAATGTTCCGCAACGTGTCCTTGGCTTCGCCCTCGCTCGCGGCGAACTGCCTGGATGGCCGGAATCCAGGGGCAAATGCGAGCAACGGAGGATCGACGGAAACCGCATTGAAGAACGAGAAGGGGGCAAGATTGCGGCGCCCCGAGGCATTCACCGTGGATACCCAGGCAATCGGCCGCGGTGCAACGGAATTAAGCAGAATGCTGTAGAGCTCGTTGTGTAAAAGGTCCGACGGGCTGGTGATCATTCTATTGAGTATAACTTTTGACGGCGCCACAGGGTTACGGCGAAACCTTCGTCGACACTTCCGACCGATCGCCGAATACTTCCTTCGCCGCAATGACCGTGTTGCTGTGAATGGTCACCGTGTCTTCGATGTTTCGCGCGTAGCCGCCGGCATACGTGACCATCACCGGAATGTCGCGGGCGCGAGCCACGCGGAACACGAGTTCGTCGCGCTTCTTTAGTCCGTCGATCGTCAGGTTGAGGCCGCCCAATTGGTCTTCTTTGTAAGGATCAGCACCGGCGACGTAGCACAGCAAGTCGGGCTCGAACTGCCGCAGGCCGGAGCTGAGCGCGTTGTCGAGCCACGACAGGTAGTCGTCGTCGCCGGTGCCATCGGGCAGGTCGACATCGATCGACGACGGCGGCTTGTACAAAGGATAGTTATTGTGCTGATGCAGCGAAATGGTGAAGACGTCGCCAGCATGGGCGACGCGCTGCGAGCCACCCGGCGGCCCCTGACGATGCGGCATGGCTAAGGCTGACGACGAAGGTAGAGGCGCACTCGCGGGATGTTTACCGCCAAAAATTGCGGCCGTGCCGTTGCCTTGATGCACGTCGCAGTCGAGAGTCATCGCAGTACGAATCTTGCCGTCGCGTTGCATCGTCCGAATCGCCACGGCCACATCGTGGATCATGCAGAAGCCTTCGCCGTGATCGGGAAACGCGTGGTGAAATCCGCCGCCAATGCTGATGCAGACGCGGTCGGTGAGGCTCTGCCGCGCCGCCAGAATCGATCCTCCGGCGGCCAGCCAGAAGGCTTTCACAAGTTCTAGGGAAAAAGGAACTTCCAGTTCCAGTGCTTCGCGGGGGCTGAGCGTGCCGGTTTTCAGCTTGTGCACATATTCTGGTGCGTGCACCAACAGGATGTCTGCGTCGGCAGCGGGCTGCGGCTCGAGAAAATCATTCGTCTCGGCGACGCCGCCGGAAATCACACGGTCACGAACGCGCCGGTATTTTTCGGCAGGGAAGACGTGCTCGCCGATCGGAAGGTAGTAAGCGTCGCTGTAGACAAGCTTGAACGGGAGCATGGGATGACCCTAGATAATACCCCCATCCCTTGTCATCGTGAGCGACGCCAGTCGTTAGCGAGGCGAGCGGCTGTGCAGTCGAAGGATCCCTGCAAGCCTGCCTACGGTCCACTGCCTGGGGATTTTCTCGCACGTCGGTTGACGGCGACGTTGGGGAATGCCACCCTGACTCTGTCTGTGCTGTTAATCGGATCGTTCGACTCTGCCGCCGCTTCGCTTCGCGAAACAGCGACTCCGCTCAGGATGACAAACGTGGCTGGAAGCTATCGAAGGGGAAGAGGCTAGCGTTTCTTGGTCACCGGCACCGTGGGCGCCATCATCGGACGCCTCACCGGCACGATCGCTCCCTTCGCCGGATCGGCGGCCGCGTTGGCGCGGGTCAGCACTTCTTTTTGGATGTACTGCACAAACTCCTGAATCTGGCGCTGCATCTCTTCCATGCGCTCGCGCATTTGCAGGATGATCGCCATGCCGCTAATGTTCACGCCCAGGTCGCGCGCCAGCGACAGAATGAACTCCAGCCGCTGCAAATCCTCGTCGGTGTAGAGGCGAGTGTTGCCTTCGGTGCGCGATGGCTTCAGCAGTCCCTCGCGCTCGTACAGCCGTAGCGTTTGCGGATGAATCCCATACATCTCGGCCACTGACGAGATCATGTACGCGCCCTTCGCTTTGCGTTTAGTCACTGGCCTCTCTCGATTGATTTTAGAGGACGATTCGTTTTGTTCCTAATTTCGCGGCTCCGAATCCCGCCAAACCCTGAGCCCACGGGAGCATCCAAGTTACGGAGGCTATTATGAACGAAAATGATGCTATCAGCGTGATAGAAAACCTGATCGAAACCTGCAAAGACGGTCAGAAGGGTTACCAGGACGCCGCGCATCACGTGAAGCGCAACGACCTGAAGACGTATTTCAACGAGCAAAGCCTGGAGCGGTCGCGCTTCGCCGGCGAACTCGAAGCCGAGCTCATTCAGTTGGGCAAGCCGGACAAGAAAGTTTCCGGTTCCGTCGGCGGAGCGCTGCGCCGCGCCTGGATCGACACCAAAGTCAGCCTCGGCGGCGGTGACAAGACGATTTTGGAATCGGTGGAGGCGGGCGAAGACACTGCTAAAAAAGCTTACGAAAAGGCGGTGACTGGCGATCTGCCGGAAAATATCGCTCAGATCGTGCGCCGGCAAGCCGCCAGCGTGGAACGCGCACATGACAAAGTGAAGAGCTTGCGCGACCAAGCGAAAGCGGCGTAGTTAGTGCGAGTACGAGCCAAACATAAAAATGAGGACCGGGATCGACCGGTCCTCTTTTGCGAGTTTCTCCAGCGAAGCGCGCCTACGCCGCCGGCTGCGGCTTCTGCTTCGCCGGCGCCGTCCATCCGGCCGGCTTCAGCGCATGATTGACGAGGTAAACGACGAAGCCCGCCGCGATCAGGATCAACCCGAAGGCGAACGAACTCATGTTCCAGATCTGCTCGTGGTCGGCGCGAGCTACCGCGAAGCCGAGGAGGAGCATGGGAGGAATGCCGATGGCAATCGCCCCAAACAAGCCGCCGGGCACGCGGAACGGACGCTTCAGTTCCGGTTCGCGGAACCGCAGCACTGCCAGCGCCACAAATTCCAGCAGCAGGCTTGCACCATAAAGAAGGATGTCGATCGTCACCAGCCGGGCGAAGCCCAGGCCCAGACACATCGCCCATCCTGCAGCCAAAGCGATAATGGCCACCCACGGCGCCCGTGATTTCTTCTGCAGCTTGCCGAAGACGGCAGGAAGCATGCCATCCTGCGCCATCGCCAGCGGCAGACGAGAGTAGCTCATCACCAGCGCGTTGAACATGCCGAACGCGCTGATCAAGCCGCCCAGGACTACGCCAATGCGCAGCAGCGGCCCGCCGACCAGTCCAGCGATGTCCGCCCACGAGCCCGTCTCCCAGGCCGTCGGCTTCAATCCAGTCATCCACATGGCGGCAAAGGGCAGAATGTAGCTCACGGCTACAATGCAGACCGCAACCAGCATCGCCCGGGGATAGGTCCGCTGCGGCTTTTCCACTTCCGTCGCGATGGTCGAGGCGTTGTCCCATCCCATATAGTTCCACATGCAGATGAGCAGCCCGCCGAGAATATCCACGGTTGAAGTGGTGGGCTTGGTCACGGCGTTGGCCAGCGCGCCCAGCTTGAATGGCGCGAGCACCACAATCGCCAGAAACGGCGCCGACAGCGCGAGAAACAGCCACAGCGATGTGAGCGAAACGACTTTCACTCCGGCAATGTTCAACAGCGCGCAGGCGACAACCACAGCGAGCGCAACCCACCATCCGCGATTACCCTCCTGGAACCACGGAAACATGCGGGTCAGGTAGGCCACGAACAGCGTGGGATAAATCGCCATGTCGAAAATGGACGCAACCAGCGAGAGCCAGGCTTCCTGAAATCCCCAGAAGTTGCCCATGGCGCGGCGCACCCAGGCATAGTAGCCGCCTTCGTAAGGCAGCGCGCTCGAGAGCTCGCCGATCATGAAAGCCGTAGGCAGGCTCCAGAGCAGCGGGGTGAGCATCAAAATCAGGATCGCGCGTCCGTAGCCGGCGCCATGCACGATCTCTTCGGTGCCATAGGTTCCGCCCGACACCATAAAGAAGGTGGCGGCGACCAGGGGCCAAAGCGTGAGGCGAACGAATTTTTTCCGGTTAGGGACTGCGGAGAGTTGCTGGGGATTTTCGAGTTGTTGACGCGGAGCGCTAGCTGTTGCCAATTTCTATGTCTTCCTCCTCAAGCGACTCACTCTCACCACCGCGTCTCCCCTGGTCTTCAACGCTCGACTTTTTGAACGTGAAGAACTTTATTCTCGCGGCTCCCGGGTTGAGATGCGATTCCCGGGCATTTCGGCGAAGTTAGTTCGCAATTGTGAGATTACGGGAATTTTCCACAGATGCAAGAAATTTTTCGATTATTTTGCAAATTTTTGTAAGCGGCGGGTGTGGTACGGAGGTAATGCGGGTCCAGACACAGACCAGGCCGCGAGCGCGGCACATCGCACGCCGAGACTTGCGCTAAGCTGATCGTCGAGAAGAAATCATGGAGAGAAAATCAACGGAGCGCGTCATGGGGAGGGAATCATGTTTGGCCGATTGATCGCCAATTGGGTTTACGGAGGATTCCTCGCCGGTTTGTTGCTGCTCATCCTTGCGCCGGTTCTCCTGCGCTCCTGGTCGGCGCCGCTGGTGGCGACCTTTCTCTGCCTGCCGGTCTACATGCTTCATCAGTATGAGGAGCACGATAACGACCGGTTCAGGCTGTTCGTCAACCGGCAGATCGGGAGGGGAGAAGTCCTCACGCCGCTGGCTGTGTTCGTTATCAATGTGCCCGGGGTGTGGGGCATCGTTGCGATATCGGTCGCGCTTGCGGCGACGGTGCGAGTTGGCTTCGGGCTGATGGCGGCCTATCTGGTCGTGGTGAACGGCGTCATTCACGTTATCCATGCCGCGATTAAACGCGGCTACAACCCGGGATTGGGAACCGCCATTGTCCTGTTTCTTCCGCTGGGCGGATACGGTATAGCCGCCATTCAACACGCTGGCGATGGGACTGCCCTGATGCATATGATCGGCGCAGGAACGGCCATAGCCATTCACGCAGCCATCATCATCCACGTATTTCGCCAATAATTTGCACCCAGATTCTTTGGCCACCGCTCGAAACTTCACATCGCAGAGGCGCCTCGCTTGCGAAGACGTGCGACGAGCGATATCATGCGCGACAGCTTTGGAGGGGTCTTATGAGATTACCGTTTCTCGTGGTTGCTCTTTCCGTGGCTGCGTTCTTCGTGGCGCAGCCGTCGCAGGCGCAAAACGCCTTCACGCCCGATCAAGTGAAGTATGGTCCGGCTCCGCCGTTTCTGCAGCCCGGAGCGCAGCTCGCTGTGCTCGAAGGCGACCCGATGGCTGCCACCGGTGACTTCACCATTCGACTGAAAATGCCCGACGGCTACAAGATCGCGCCGCACACGCATCCCCACCGGGAAAACGTGACGGTGCTCTCTGGCACGCTCAAAGTGGGCATGGGAGACCAGTTCGACGCCAGCAAGATGGCGAGCTTTGCGGCAGGCAGCTTCGCCTACCTCGATCCCACCATGCATCATTACGCGGCCGCCTCAGGGGAGACGGTCGTGCAGATTCACGGCATGTCGCCGGCGCAATTCAACTACATCAACCCAGCCGACGATCCCAGTAAGAAGAAGTAGACAGATTGAAAAGGGCCCGGCCTCGCGCCGGGCCCCCATCTTCCTCTGTGGTCCCCTGTGTCGTCTGTGGTTCAAGTTCTTAGACCTTCGTCCATAACTCCGCCCGCGGGTCTTCCGGATTCAGCTTGGCCAGTTCGCGCAGCAGTTCTTTGGTCCGCTCGTCGCGCGGCATAGGGACGTTCACGGTGATCTCGACGATTTCATCCCCGCGCACGCCTTCCTTGGTCGCCGAGGGAACGCCCTTCTCACGCAGCCGGAGCTTCTGTCCAGACTGCGTCCCCGGAGGAATCTTCAGCAGCGCCCGCCCGTCAATCGTGGGCACTTCGATCTTCGCTCCCAGCGCCGCCTCGGTCGCGTTCACTGGCACGGTCAGGTAGATATCGTCGCCGTCGCGGCGAAAGATTGGATGCTCCTCAGTCCGGATGATCGCGTAGAGATCGCCAGCCGGCCCGCCATGCACGCCAGCGTTGCCCTTGCCCGGAAGCCGAATGCGCTGCCCGTCGCGGGTTCCGGCCTTGATGCGGACTTCCAGCGGCTCGGTTTTCGCGACCGTGCCTTCGCCGTGACAGGTCGGGCAGGTCGTCAGATTCTTACCGGTCCCGTGGCAGCGCGGACACTGCACATTGAACTTCATCCGTCCGCCGGTCTGAGTGATCTGCCCCGTGCCGTTGCACTCTGGACATTTGCCCGGAGCTTCGAGCGAGCCCTGACCATGGCAAGTCGGGCAAACGTCCTGGTGAGAAATATTCAAGCGCATGACGCCGCCGCGGATCGCCGTCCAGAAAGGAACGCTGACTTGATATTCGAGGTCGGTCCCAGGTTCGGGGCCTTCCTCGGCTTGTGCCGCGCCGCGATTTCCTCCGAAGATTCCCTCAAAAATGTCGCGGAATCCGCCGCTACTGCTACTGCCGCGGTTTCGGCTGGCTCCGCGGGCGGCATTGTCGACCATGTCGGAAAAATCGAACCCGCTAAAATCGAAGGGGACGCCCTGCCCTGCATCCGTCCCCCCGCCGGGCGCGCCTCCGGGGAATCCGCCGGCTCCTCCGGTTCCGCCGCCTGCGCGGGCATAAGCCTCCGCCGTCGCCGGATCAATATTGTCGGAGTAAAACCCAACCGCATCGTAGATTTTGCGCTTCTTCGGGTCGCTGAGAACGTCGTTGGCCTCAGAGAGCGTTTTGAACTTCTCCTCTGCCCCCTTGTCCCCAGGATTGACGTCAGGATGATACTTCCGCGCCAGCTTGCGAAACGCCTTGCGGATGTCGTCCGCCGAAGCGCTCTTCTTCACGCCAAGTATTTCGTAGTAATCCTTCTTAGGGGTGTTTGCCATCGTGCGCAATCTTAAATCGAATCACGGAAATCGAACCGGCCCGAGTTTAATTCAGAATCCGGCGCTTCTCTTTGTCTTCTACGACAATCTTCAAATCCTGGACTTCGTCCTCGTCCACATACACCGAGAGGCGCCGCGGGCCCGTGGCGCCCTCCACAAAAACGAGCCACCGCGCCTCATCCTCGGCCAGGCTCAAAAAATATGTTTCCCCATTCACCTGAAAATCCACTGCAATGCTCCCCACCCTGATCTCGTTCTATGAAAAGTCATCCTGAGCGAAGTTGCCGCCCAGTCAGGGCGGCAACGCAGTCGAAGGATCCCTACCTTCATCCGGAGGGCCAGCCTCCGAACAAGGGTAGGGATCCTTCGACTCCGTGGGCGCTTCGCTTTGCGAAGCACCCACTCCGCTCAGGATGACAGACTAAGGGGCGCCGCACGGCGCCCCGGCTAACCTGTCAAAAGCTGACAGCTTACTTCTTGTCTTCCACGTCCACGTACTCTGCGTCGATCACGCCTTCATCTTTCTTGGCCTGACCGTTGCCGCTGTGGTCGCCGCCGGCGGTCGCGCCCGGCGTTGCGCCTGCACCGGGACCCGCTCCCGGCGTCGGCTGCGCCGCCTTGTACATCTGTTCGGCCAGCTTGTGCGAGGCTGCAGTCAGCGTCTCGCGGGCTTTGTCCATGGTCGCCTTGTCGTTCGACTCCAGCGCCTTCCTGGCGTCGGCCAGCGCGTTTTCAACATCTCCGCGTTCTGAGCCGGAGATCTTGTCGCCCTGCTCCTTCAGCATCTTCTCGATGTTGTAGACCATCGAGTCGAGTTGGTTCTTGGCTTCGATCGACTCGCGTGCGGACTTGTCTTCCGCCGCGTGCGCGTCGGCCTCTTTCGCCATGCGCTCGACTTCGTCCTTCGACAATCCGGAAGACGACGTGATCGTAATCTTCTGGTCCTTCTGCGTGGCCGTATCTTTTGCGGTCACGTTCAGGATGCCGTTGGCATCAATGTCGAACGTCACTTCAATCTGCGGCACGCCGCGCGGAGCCGGCGGAATTCCGGTCAAGTGGAACTTGCCCAGAGTCCGATTCTGCGAAGCCATGGGCCGCTCGCCCTGCAGCACGTGAACTTCAACCGAGGTCTGGCTATCGGCCGCGGTCGAGAACGTTTCCGTCTTCTTCGTCGGAATCGTCGTGTTGCGCGGGATCATCGGCGTCGCCACGCCGCCCAGCGTTTCAATCGCCAGCGTCAGCGGAGTCACGTCGAGCAGCAGCAGGTCTTTCACTTCGCCCTTGAGCACGCCGCCCTGAATGGCCGCACCGATCGCCACTACTTCGTCCGGGTTGACGCCCTTGTGACCTTCGCGCCCGAACAAATCTTTCACGAGCTGCTGAATGCGAGGCATGCGCGTCTGCCCGCCAACCAAAACCACTTCGTTGATCTTCGAGGCGTCGAGGCCTGCGTCTTTCATGCACTGTTTGCACGGCCCGACCGAGCGCTGGATGATGTCTTCGACCATCCCTTCGAGCTTGGCCCGGGTCAGCTTCTTGACCAGGTGCTTCGGCCCGCTCGCATCCGCCGTGATGAACGGCAGATTGATCTCAGTTTCCATCGTGGTCGAGAGCTCGATCTTCGCCCGCTCGGCCGCGTCGCGCAGACGCTGCAGGGCCATCTCGTTCCCTTTGCCTCTGAGATCGAGGCCTTCGTCTTTCTTGAATTCGTCGATCAGCCAATCGACCAGGCGCTGGTCGAGGTTGTCGCCGCCGAGGTGGGTGTCGCCGTTCGTCGCCTTGACTTCAATCACGCCCTCGCCTACTTCGAGGATCGAAATATCGAACGTGCCGCCGCCGAAATCGTACACGGCGATGGTCTCGTCTTTTCCTTTGTCGAGCCCGTAGGCCAGCGCGGCCGCCGTTGGCTCGTTGATGATGCGCTTAACTTCGAGCCCGGCAATCTGTCCGGCATCTTTCGTGGCCTGCCGCTGCGCATCGTTAAAATACGCGGGCACGGTGATCACCGCCTCGGTCACTTTCTCGCCGAGATAGTCTTCCGCGGCCTTCTTCAGCTTCTGCAGAATCAGCGCAGAAACCTGTGGCGGGGTGTACTCCTTGCCCTGCGCCAGCACCGCGACGTGGTCGCCCGACTGCACAACCTTGTAGGGCACCATCTTGATCTCTTCGGTGACCTCGTCGTAGCGACGCCCCATGAACCGTTTGATCGAATAAACGGTATTCTCAGGGTTCGTGATGGCTTGCCGTTTGGCCACTTGTCCGACCAGCCGTTCGCCGGTCTTGGTAAATCCGACTACCGAGGGCGTAGTGCGCCCTCCTTCTTCATTAGGGATCACTTTAGGCTCGCCGCCCTCCATGACCGCTACGCAGGAATTGGTAGTCCCCAGGTCAATTCCAATAATCTTTCCCATAAAACGCTCCTTGTAACAGCTAAGTTCTTTTAAATCAATACCGAGATGATTGCGTCAAGCAACATGCTAAGACTTGAGTGAATCGTTGTCAAGGTTTAGATGCGGCTGGCGGATCAGGAGTTGCGGAAATCGAAAGAAGGGACCAACCGGGTACTCCAGCGGTTGGAAGGCGTCCCGAGTTTGTCTCCCGCAAGAAAGCCTCGTGCTCGGTTGTGGACTGACGATCCCGTATCCAGGTGCCTTGGGCTGAACAAGTCCCGAAGACTAGTGGGAACAAAACCGCGCGCTAGCCCGTACGGTGAGCAGGGAGGACCCTTCATGTCTTCGCTCCTTGCCGTCCTACGAATCCATGTCACCGCTTGCGTGTTGCTCGGTGTCTGCGCGGCGCAAGCGGTCACTTCGAACGCCAGGCCTTTTCCCGATACACTCCGCCAGGCTGAGGAAGCGACCCAGGCCAAGCAATGGAGTAAGGCCGAAACACTGTGGGAGGAAGTAACCAAAGCAAACCCCGTCACGGGTGATTTCTGGTTGCAGTTGGCCGGTGCTCGTTATGCTGCACAGGACTATCAGGCTGCAATCACGGCCTACGAGAAAGCGTTGTCGGTGGGTGTAAATGGACTGCGTTCAGGCATCCCCTACGAGATTGCCCGCTGCTATGGCCGGCTCGGCCAGCGCGAGGCTGCTTTGGAGTGGTTCGAAAAGGCAATGCAGCTGGGGTATCGGGATCTGCAAGGCGCCCAACACGATCCTGACTTACAAATCCTCGGCGACAATCCGAAGTTCAAGGAACTGGTGGCGGCCGTGGACCCTTCAGGCATGGCACGCGACGCCGGTTGGAGCTATGACCTGCAACTCATGGCGCGAGAAATCGAGCGTCGCGGCTACGCTCCTTTTCGAAAGATTTCTCGCGAGGAGTTTGAAAGGCGAGTCGCGACACTCAACGCGGCCATCCCCAAGCTGACTGACGTGCAGATGAGCCTCGAACTGATGAAACTCACCGCCGCCGTAGGAGATGGCCACACCATGGTCTATGCCTTCTTCGAGCGGCCCGAGTTTCTGCAAAACGTTCCCGTCGAATTCGCGTTTTTCGAGGAAGGCCTGTTCATTATCGCGGCGGACTCGCGATTTGTCGATTTACTGGGTGCGCAGGTCATTCGCTTCGGGGATCGCAGCGTAGACGACGTGGTGCAGGCCCTCGACCCCTTGATCAGCCGAGATAATGCGGCGGGGCCTCAGGTGATGGGGCCCATGCGTATGCGGAACCTTCCGCTGCTATCCGGACTCGGCCTGATACCGGATCCTGCCAAGCTCACGCTGACCGTGCGCGACCTCAGTGGAAAGCTCCGAACCATCACCCTACCCGCCGATTCAGACATTCCCAGCCGCAAACTGTGGGACGGCTATCCGAAGAACTGGACGAGATTTGTCGACACGCTCCCAGGGACCGTCCCGCTTTACCTGAAGAATCCTTACCAGGACTATTGGTTCGAGTATCTATCCGATTCCAAAACCGTCTACCTGCAGTGGAATCACGTACACAGTGATCCAGCGGAACCGTTTGCCCACTTTTTCGACCGTGTCTCTCAGTTCATTCAAGACCATGCTGTCGAGAGGCTTGTCCTCGATATGCGGTGGAACAATGGGGGCGACACAACCCTGGTGCCAACCGTACTGGCCAGCCTGATTCGCGACGCGAAAGTCGACCAGCCGGGCAAGCTGTTTGTCATCACCGGACACCGCACTTTCTCCGCGGCACAAAATGCGGTCACCGCGATCAGCCGATTCACTCCGGCGATTGTGGTGGGCGACACTACGGGTTCCAGTCCCAATTTTATTGGAGAGGATGCACCCGTCCAGCTTCCCTACAGCAAGCTGATGGTCAGCATTTCCGATCTGTACTGGGAGAGCTCCTGGCCCACCGACGACCGGGAATGGATACCACCCCAGTTCTATACGCCACCGCGTTTCGCAGACTACCGCGAGCAGCGCGACGGGGCTATGGAAGCGATCCTCGAGTACCGGTAGCCGGGTGCCCTACGTCTCGCGTCTTTTGCAAGACGTGGGATTCCACCCCATCCCTCGAGGACAACGTGCTTTGCGTGACAGGGGAAACAGCGCTAGGGTGTAGCCATATGAGCGATTTGCGAAGCCAGATAAAAAGCCTCTCGGCCGGGGAGAAGGCAGAACTGCTCGATAGAGTTTGGGAAAGCCTGGAAGAGGACGCTGCTTCCCTGACCGACGTGCAAAGGGCGGAACTCGATCACCGCATTGCTGGGCATGAGCAGAACCCATCGGATGTCATTCCGTGGCAGCAAGTCAGGGCGGGCCTGTTTCAAAAGCCATGACGCAAGAATTCGATCGCTGGCCATTGGAGAACCGGGAAGAGATCAGCGCCAAGATTCGGCGCGGCATCGACCAACTCGACCGGGGCGAAGGAGTTCCCGACGACCGGCTGGACGCTTACTTGGCGCAACCGAAAGCTGAACCCGACTGGGAAGCTAGAGAGCCAGCCACCTACTCCGCCTCCACCACCCACAACGGCTCCCCGCCCAGCGAGTGATAGAAGCCCCATCCCGCCAGCGCCACTACGCTGAGCAGTGCGAGCGCGGTGGTGCTCATGTACCAAGCTGAGAAGTCGGCGGTGAAGGGGACGTTCGCCAGCATGTCTACGGTAAATGCCCCGACCGCTAACGGCACCAAGCCGAAGCGCAGAACGATCAGAGCCAGCACGCCGTAGACGAGCAGAAGCACTGGGAAGTTCACGGCCAGATGTGTGCTCTGCAGCGACTGCAGACCGACGAAGATGGCGACGAACAGCACTGCCGCAATCCGCTCCGTGCGCACAACCTTGAGCCCGACCAGCCGGAGCAGGAACTCCACCAGCACCTTCAGTCCGAGCAGCACGAAGAAAAATTGCAGCGTGCCGAAGATCGCGTTAGGAAACTGGACCAGCCATTGGCCGAGCGCCTGCCGCCCTCCCAGCAAATAGCCTGCCCCATTCAGCGGCGGCGCGGCGCCCGTGCGGGCCAACGGGATGCTCCCCAATTCAATGATCACCAGCCAGAGCGTGCCGAACGCAATGCCAAAAAGAATGTCGCGTCCCACCACCGGATCGCGCAGCTGCCCCGAGATGAGGCGGCTCCAGGAAATAATCGCCTGCGGCCAGTTCCGGCGAATCCAGGGCTCGACCGCCAGATACAGCATCCAGGTTGCGCCTCCCCACAACAGCGCGCCGGCAACATCCAGAATCAGATATCCGAAGGTTTGAAAGCCGGCTGCGAAGTGCGAGCGGCACAGCCACAGCCCTATTTGCAGAGCGAACATCACAAAAGCCAGGCGCAGCGCGCCGTCGCGGTCGCCGCGCCCATGCCGGTAATTGCGCCGCGCCAGCAACCCGCCCCCCACCAGTACGGAAATCAGGATCGACAGTCCGATGATCTGGGCCACCCAGTTCTTCTTTTCGTCCGCCGACTTTGCGGCAACCATCCGCCATGGCTTGTTCCAGTCGCCGATCATGGCGAAAAACACCGGTTTGCCGTGCCAGGCGGCGGCTTCCACTCGCAGCGGATGCGTCGACCCAGGCCATACTCCCGTCCAGGCCGCGCGCGCGTCGGCCGTGCCCAGCGAAGTCCACTGTGGCTGTGCGGGTTGCAACTTCGACGCGTCCACTTCTGCAGCGGAAAACAGAGAGCTCCAATCCGGCGGCGTGGCAGTCGGCGCAGAAGTATCTTTCTGCGGCGGTATCGCCTGCAGGTAAATCAGCCGGCCCTTGGCATCCAGCTTCACGTTGACCATGCCCGAGAGCGTGGTGGCTGGATCTTCTTCGGTGATCACGCCCGGAACCAGGAAACCATCGCGATAACCGCTGGCCGCCAGCAGATCCGGGCTCTGCCGGTACCAGAACTGAAGTATGGTCGGGCGCCCTGCCATTACTTCATCCCAGTTGGCAGGCGTCTTGTCTTTTTCCACGGAGTCACGGAAGTTCGTGTCGTAGTCGAGTCCGAAAGCACTATCCGCCGGCTTCTCCGCATAGCCGACCTGTTTCACGATCTCGCGCGCTTTATGCGCCAACACCTCGGGAGTCTGCTCCAGGTGCATCTTCTCGATTCCGCTATAGCGGATGCTCAGATAAATTCCGACGGTGAGCCCCAGCAGCACGGCAACCAGACATGTGACCGCAATGCCGGGGCGCAGGCCTGTGGTTTCGCCGGAGGCAGCGACCATTTGCGGCGACGGCGTTTCTCCCGCGGCCAGCGCCGCGGCTAGCGGATCCCCACCCGGGAGAGCCGCAGCGACTGCCAGCGCCGTTGCCGGACGCCCCGTGGGTTCCGTCTCAAGGCAGCGCAGAATCACCTTCTCCACGATCGGATCAAGATCTTTCACCACCGATGACGGACGGCTCGGCGTGCGGTCCGCGCCCACCAGAGCCAGCTTCGCCGCAGAGTCGGCGAACGCCCGCTTGCCGGTAAACACTTCATAGAGCACCAGCCCAAGCGCATAAATATCGCTGCGCGTGCTGACTTCTTTGCCCGCCAACTGTTCGGGCGCCATATACGCGGGAGTGCCGCTGCGCACCTCCTGCCCGCGGATGTCGTCGGCAACTCCAGCCAGCCCGAAATCAGTGATCACGACTTGCCCACGCCCGTCGAGCATGATGTTGGCTGGCTTCAGGTCGCGATGCAGAACTCCCTTGGCATGAGCCGCCGCGAGTCCCGCGCACAGGTGGCGTGCAATGTCGAGCGCCTTGTCCGGAGGCAGCCGGCCGATGCGGCGCAGCAGGGAAGCCAGATCTTCGCCGTCGACATACTCCATTGTGAAGAATGTCTGCCCATCGACCTCACCCACGTCGTACACACGGCAAACATTGGGATGAGAAACCCGGCGGGCCATTCGCACTTCATTGCGAAAGCGTTCGAGCAGCCCCTCGTCGCGTCCCGCTTCGTCTGGCAAGAACTTCATGGCCACCGCTTGGCCGAGCGTCAGATCGTCGGCGCGGTAGACCTCGCCCATGCCGCCTTTGCCGAGCAGGGCGATGATGCGATAGCGCGACGCCACAAGCCGCCCCGGCAGAAACCGCCCTTCGTTCAGCAGATATTCGGCAGAACTGGAAGGTCGCGAGGGCGACTTCGAGGATGACTTTGAAGACGACGGTGGCCGCGGCGGCAGGGGTGAAGTCGCCGTAGCAAAGTCGAGCGTCGCCATGTCGTCGGTATTCGCCGCCGGTGCGCCGCACCCGGAACAGAAGCGCACGCCGTCCGATAATTCAGCCCCACAGCTTGAGCACTTGGCCATGAAAAATTCCCGCTACAGTCTACTCCAGAGCCGGGCTTCTGATGTCAGACTTCGTGCCTCTTACTCTTCCACGGCCGGGTTGAGGTCTGACGCGCAAGGTCCGACGCCCGAAGTCCGTTTTGTTACCATCCAAAGGCGATGACCTCACGCTTCAGTCGCTGGCTGCGGGATCCTTTATTTCTGTTGTGTCTGACCGCGGGCCTGCTCGCTTTTGTCGTGCAATCCGGCGAACTCGGCACCGCCGACACCATGCACCGCCTGCAGACCACGCACTGGCTCTGGACTTCGCAGCCGCAGGTTTTTCCCAACGAATACCCTGAGTTCGGACTGCCCGGCCGCGGCGGCCAGATTTTCAGCTGGTACGGCATTGGCCAGTCGTTGCTCATGCTGCCTGCAGACCTGGTCAGCACCTGGGTCTCGCACTGGCGGGTCTTTTCCGATTACGAGGACGACCCCGCCGTGCGCAGCATCCTGGTCAGCTACAGCACCAGCATCCTCGTCAATGTGCTGACAGCGCTGATCGCGTTTCGTCTGCTGCGCCAGTTCCGCTTTAGCGTGAACGAAGCCACGGCCGGCGTGTTGGCGCTGCTGTTCTGTACCACTCACCTGCACTACACCCAGAACATGCAGGAGAACAATTACATCCTGCTGCTCACGCTGACGGGTTTCTCTTACCAGTATGACTGGCTGCGTACAGGCAGTGTTCGGGCGCTCTTCATCGGCTCGATGGCGCTGGGACTCAATTTGCTCACCCGTCTGACCACTGGCCTCGATGTGATCGCGGGCGGCGTTTTCCTGCTGATCCTGCTGTGGCTTGAACCTGCGCAAGACCGCGCTTTGGGGCGACGCTTTTTCGACTACTGCAAAGTTGCCGCGCCCGTCTACGTTTTTTTTCTGGCCATCGAGCGCATCTACAATTTCTACCGCTTCGGTACCTGGACCGGCACCTATCTCCCGATCTTCGCGCGAGTGTCCCGCCAGCAGGATCCTACTCTGCCCGCAAACTTCCCGTGGAGCACGCCTTTTCATGAAGGCGTTCTCGGCGCACTCTTCAAGCCGGAGAAGTCGATCCTGCTGTTCGATCCTCTCTTAGTGCTCGCTCTCGTGCTGCTGGTGCTGTTGTGGAAGCGGCTTGAGCCGGAAGTGCGTGCCTATACGCTGACATCGCTGCTGCTGGTGGCAGGCTACATCAGTTTCTACGCGCGCTACGCCTATTGGGCAGGAGACTTCTCCTGGGGCGACCGCTACGTTTCGTCCGCAGTAGAAATGGTGGCGCTGCTCGCCGTGCCTCTGCTGCTGCGCCATCGCGTGAATCTAAGTCCATGGATTTGGCGCGCGGCCCTCGTCCTGATCGCCGTCAGCCTCGTGATTCAGGTCGCGTCGCTGGCCTTCTGGCTCCCACTCGAAATCTACCAGATGGAGTCGTTCGGCCATCCCACGTTCGTGATCGCGCTGCGCTTCAAGAACATCGCCGCCTTCGCGCTCGGCAAAATGGATGCGTGGGGCCTGAACACCGACGAAATGACGTACGACCCGTGGGACTACGTCCACATCACGACCTGGAATTTTCTGCCGTTCCTGCTGCGAAGAGTCGGGGCCGCGCCGCGCTGGGTGGTCGACGCGGTGTTCGCGGTGTGGATCGCCGGGATCGTCGCACTCGCCGCCGCGCTGATGCGGCTGCGCAGCCTGCTAAGGGGTTCTTCTTCGAGCAAGTTGAGTGCGGATTGATTGTCAATCGAGTTAGGGTAGAATGGTAGAAGGATGAGGTAGACTGGTGGAATTATGAGCTTGAACATCAAGAACGAGGAAGCCCACCGGCTGGCCCAGGAACTCGCCAAAATTACCGGCGAAAGCATGACGGTCGCTGTGAGTGAGGCGATTCGCGAGCGCCTGGAGCGCGTGCGGGGAAATCCCAGGGAAGACATGGCGGAGCGACTTCTGAAGATTGGAAGGGAGTGCGCGGCCCACCTCAAGGAGCCCTTCAAGTCCATGGACATTGATGAGTTGCTCTACGACGAGAAAGGAATGCCCAAGTGATCCTGGATTCGTCGGCGATCGTTGCGGTCTTGCGTGCCGAACCGGAGGCGCGGGAATTCTCGCGGGCGATCTCATCGGCTGAACGGTGCCACATCTCCGCAGCGAACTATTTGGAAGCAGCCGTGGTCATCGACAGTACAAAGAGCGCCATTTCCAGCCGGCGTTTCGATGATTTTTTTCGTGCATCGCGCATCGCGGTAGAAGCCGTGACTCCCCGCCAGGCGGAAATCGCCCGTGCCGCCTATCGCGATTTCGGCAAGGGACGGCACAAGGCAGGGCTGAATTTTGGCGACTGCTTCGCCTACGCGCTTGCGAAAGAAATGGACGAACCTCTTCTGTTTAAAGGAACTGACTTCGCCTGCACCGATGTAGAAGTTGCGGAAATCTGAACTTTCCCTACTCCACCGTCACCGACTTGGCCAGGTTCCTTGGCTGATCCACGTCGCAACCGCGCCTTACCGCGATGTGATAGGCCAGCAACTGTAGCGGGACAATCTCCAGGATCGGCGACAACTCTTCCGGAGCCGCCGGAACGTATACCACGTGATCCGCCGCTTCCTTGATTTCTTCGTCGCCTTCGGTCGCCAGCGCGATCACCACTCCCGAGCGCGCCTTCACTTCCTTCAGGTTCGACATCGTCTTCTCGTAGCGGAGCACCGAGCCGGGATTGTTCACATCGCGCGTGGCAATCACCACCACCGGCAGATTCTCGTCAATTAAGGCGTTGGGACCATGTTTCATTTCGCCTGCGGGGTATCCTTCGGCATGAATGTAGGAAATTTCCTTCAGCTTGAGCGCGCCCTCAAGCGCGATCGGATAATGGATGCCGCGCCCCAGGAACAGGAAATCATGCACCTTCTGGTAGCGCTTGGCCAGTTCGTCGCAAGCCGCGTCGTGCGCGAGAACAGTTTCCAGTTTTCCCGGAATGCGCGTCAGTTCCTGCATCGCCGCCTGCGCTTGCTCGGCGGTCATGGCGCCGCGCACTTGCGCCAGATACATCGCGAAGATGTAGAGCGCGGTGAGTTGCCCCGTGAACGCCTTCGTGGAAGCCACCCCAATCTCGGGCCCGGCATGCGTGTAAACCGTGCCCGCGGCTTCGCGCGTAATCATCGAACCGACCACGTTGCAGATGGCCAGCGTCTTCGATCCCCTCGACTTGGCTTCACGCTGCGCGGCGATCGTGTCCGCCGTCTCCCCCGACTGCGAAATCACCAGCGTGATCGTGTCTTTATCGACGATCGGGTTGCGGTATCTCCACTCGCTGGCGTAGTCCACTTCCACCGGGACCCGCGCCAGGGTTTCGATCATGAACTTGCCCGCCTGCCCGGCGTGCCAACTCGTTCCGCAGGCAATGATGTTGATCTTGGCCGCGCCCCGGAACTCGGCCTCGCTGATCTGCATTTCGTCCAAGAAAATGTGACCGGTGTCCTGCGAGACTCTTCCCAGAGTCGTGTCGCGAACCGAGCGCGGCTGCTCGTAAATTTCCTTGAGCATGAAATGCTTGAAGCCGCCCTTTTCCGCCAGGATCGGGTCCCAGGTCACATGCTGGATCTGCCGCCGCACGGGTCTCCCGTCAAAATCCGAGAGATGCACTCCATCGGGCGTGACCACGGCCATATCCCCGTCGGCCAGAAAGAAAATGTCACGTGTGTGATTCAGGATGGCGGGCACATCCGATGCCACGAAATACTCGTCGTTGCCCAGTCCAATCACCGCCGGAGGCCCATTGCGAGCGGCCACAATTTTGTTGGGCTCATCGCTTGAAATCACCGCCAGCGCAAAAACTCCGTTGAGCTGTTTCACGGTCTGCCGCACTGCGTCTTCAAGCGTTGGCCGCCGGCCGTTCGAACTGGCCGAATATTTCTCGACCAGATGCGCAATGATTTCGGTGTCGGTCTCGGTGGTGAACTTGTGGCCTTCTTCGGTCAGCTTCTTTTTCAGGCTGAGATAGTTCTCCACGATCCCGTTGTGCACGACCACAATTTTGCCCGTGCAGTCGCGGTGGGGATGCGCGTTTTCTTCCGTCGGACGCCCGTGCGTTGCCCAGCGCGTATGCCCAATTCCGTAGGTGCCGTCGAGCGGTTTTTGCCGAATGACCTCTTCCAGGTTGCGCAGTTTGCCCTCGGCGCGGCGCAACTGCAGGCCATCTCCGTTGCCGCCGACCGCGATACCAGCCGAATCATAGCCGCGATACTCCAGCCGACGCAGCCCCTCAATGATGATAGGAACTACACTCTTCTTACCAACGTAGCCGACAATGCCACACATGGAGGAACCTCAAAGGATTTCCCGGCCGGAGTTTACTCAACCAGGGTTACTCGGCCAGGGAGAAACGGAACTCTTCAATGACGGGATTGGTCAGCACTTCACGGGCGATCCGCTCAACTTCAGCCTTTGCCTCAGCCGGCGCGAGTCCCCCGTCCAGAGTGAGCTCAAAATATTTCCCTTGGCGCACACTCTCCAGACCCTTGTAGCCCATCTTCTTCAACGCGCCCTGAATGGTCTTGCCCTGGGGGTCGAGCACGCTTTTCTTGAGCGAAACGTAGACATAGGCTGTCATACGCAGACATTATACGTGACGACTCTCGACCTTGGACCAAATCGAACACTCAGACCACCTGCCGCGAGACCATAGGCGCGGAACACAGACGACCGGTCTGAGGTCTGGTTTCACTTCCTGAGCTTTGCCTCCAGGTCGGCCAGCGTGTCTTCGAGCAGCTTGCGGTGCCGCGGATTCTGGCTCGCTTCCAATTGCTGCAGCACTCTCTGCCGCGACAGCCGGAGACTTTCTTGCTCCCGCCAGCGGGCTGCTTCTTCGGCGCCCATCGGGGCAGGCCGCTGGGACGATTTCTCGCTGGCCTCCGCCTGCTGCGCTTCGACCGATTTGCTTTCCCATCCGCGGGCCACGGAAAGATTATAGTTCGGCCTCTCGGCTGAACTAAGCCACCTTCCGGACGACGCCTCCGGAATGTGGGCCATAAGCTCCAAACTCAGCCACCACCAGCCACTCTCGCCTCTTGCCACGAATGGGACGAGGGAAAGAAAAACCTTGCTTCTCTCAATTTCGTGGTTATAATAGCCGCGGTTCGGGGGCGAACGAACTAGAGGCCGGCCTTTTGAGGGGGAGGCGGCGAGGTGGTAGCGGTGTACCCCTCAAGCGCGCAACGCTTGAAAGAGTTTCAAACGCTGGGCGAGCCCACATTCTCTTGTGTGGCAGCTGCTCCGTTTTCTCCTGATTCTTCCTGCCACCAGCAAAGCGATTCTTCGGCGGAGGTTCGTCTCCATGCCGAATGAAGCGGGCAAGTTCGACGCCGGCGAACCGATTCACCTCGCGCACGCAGACATTCTCAGCGAGCAGGAAAAATTGCTCGCAAGTTATTTCAGTTCCTCGTCGGTGGGCCTTTCCATTCTCGACTCTGAGCTTCGCTATCTGGCCGTCAACAACACGCTTGCTGAAACCCACGGCATCCCTGCCGCCGATCATCTGGGCAAGACGGTTCGTGAAATTCTAGGAGACTTCGCGGACGTGATCGAGCCTCAAGTCCAACGCGTGTTCTCCACCGGAGAGCCCGTGCTGAACCTCGACGTCTCCCCCATCGCTTCGCGAAGCGGATGCGGTCACTGGGTCGCGAACTACTTTCCCATCAAAGATCAGTCGGGAACGGTCACGCGAATCGGCCTGGTGGTAGTGGAAATCAGCGAGCAAAAGGAACTGCGCAAATCGCTCAAAGAGCTCAGCGGAAAACTGCGCAAGCAGATGGACCGGCTCCAGATGCTGCTGGACATCAGCAGCATCATGGCCGCGACCCTGGATATGCACCAGGTTTTTCCGAAAGTATCAGCCCGCATCCGCCGCGTCCTGCGTCACGAGTACGCCGGGGTCGAACTGCACGATGCCAGCACCGGATTGTTGGTTCGCCAGGCCGAGGACTTTCCCCTCGGCAAGGGATTTCTGTCGGCCGTTCAAATTAGCCCGCACAACAGTCCCGGGGGCCTCGCTCTGCAGGAGCGCACGGCGCTGATTTTTTCGAAACAGGAAATGCAAGGCTTCGAAGCTGAGATTACCAAGAACTTCCTCGCCGAAGGCCTTCGTTCTCTATGCTGCGTTCCGCTTTACCGGCCGAAGGGCGTACTCGGAGTGCTGGTGCTGGGCAGCACCCGCGCCGATGCTTTTCACTCGGAAGACCTGACTCTGCTCAATCAGGTTGCCGCCCAGTTCGCCATCGCTCTCGAAAATCAACGGGCCGCAGCCGAAATCGATGCTCTCAAACGCCGTCTGTCGGAAGAAACAAAATACCTGCAAGGCGAGTTCCACGGCGAGGGCGCCTTTCCTGAAATCATTGGCGACAGTCCAGCCTTGAAGCATGCGCTCGACCAGGTGGCTACCGTCGCTCCGAGTGGGGCTACCGTCTTGCTCCTCGGGGAGACCGGTACGGGCAAGGAGCTGTTTGCGCAAGCCCTCCATCGCCTCAGCCGCCGCAAGGACGGCCCCTTCATCAAGGTCAACTGTGCTGCCATTCCCACCGGTCTTCTGGAAAGCGAACTGTTCGGCCACGAAAAGGGCGCGTTTACCGGCGCGGTCAGCCAGAAGGTCGGGCGCATGGAACTCGCCGACAGCGGAACTTTATTTCTCGATGAAGTCGGCGAAATTCCTCTCGAACTGCAGCCCAAACTGCTGCGTGTTCTTCAGGATCAGGAGTTCGAACGGCTGGGCAGCAATCGCACCATCAAAGTCGAGCTGCGCCTGATCGCGGCCACCAATCGCGACCTGACCCAGAGCATGGCGCGCCACGAATTCCGCAGCGACCTGTTCTACCGGCTCAGCGTGTTTCCCATCCGCGTGCCCGCTCTCCGCGATCGCCGCGACGACATCCCCCTGCTCGTCCGCCATTTCGTGCATAAGTTTGCCCCGCGCATGGGCCGCATCATCGAGAGCATACCCAGCGAAACCATGAAGGCGCTGAGCGAATGGTCGTGGCCGGGCAATGTTCGCGAGCTCGAAAATCTCATCGAGCGCTCGGTCATTCTGAGCGAGGGCCACGCCCTGCGAGTCCCCCTGGGGGAACTGCGCGGCGATCCCCATACCGCAGCTGATCCCAGTATGGACTCCACCACGGATCACAGTCTCGACAATGCCGAACGCCAGCACATTATCCGCATCCTCCGCGAAACCAAGGGTCTGCTCTCCGGGCCCGACGGGGCCGCTCACCGGCTAGGTCTGAAGCGCACGACACTGCAATCGAAAATGCAGCGCCTGAAAATCACCCGACGCGACTACTCCAGTTCCTGACAAGGATGTTGACGGCCCGACGGCTAATCGGCAGGGCTGCCCACTCGGCGACAGGCAGCGGCAATCGTTTTTTCTCCCTCGTTTTGGAACTCGTTCCAAACAGGGAAGTTTCCCACTTTTCGCTTCCTCCCATTTGCGGAACACAACGTGCACAGTCTTTGATTTGCTCTGACTCTGGCCGGGCGAGCGTATCCCTCCGACCTCGCAGAGAAGGCCCTGATTCCACCTTAAATCAGTCCCCGGCCCTGGCGGCCGGTCTCGTGGAGTGAGAGAAGTGGCAGTGACGAATCGATGTTCGCAGTTGATTTCAGGCGCTTCCCCCCGCCTTTTCCCAGCAGTCCCACCCCCGCCCAAACTCCATGCTTGCGCCGTTGGGGATCATTCCGACCTCAGCGCGGGATGGGTTTCCTCGCCGCGGGAATTGACGTTGCCCAGCGGATCAAACCTGGAGCATTCACAATCGCTCGGGCTACAATCTTCCCCCCAGCCTTCCCCCCACCCCCATCCGCAGGAAGTCGATCCCTTCTACCTGTTCGCCTGTCACGTCGAGTGGGAACAGCGTGAGGAGCCCAGTGCCGCCTGGGAACTGTTGGCCGCGGCGCGCAGTTCGCACAGCGATACTCGCGCTCACGCCCGGGCCCTGCTCTCCAGTTCGCATCATTTGGGTGGGGTAGGCACGGGTTCGGGGTGCGCCCCCAAGAAGAAGCGGTCGCCCGCTACGGAGCCCAGCATGAAGTTGCCCAACGACGATGAAATCATCGACAACTGTCTCGAGTGTACGAACCCCACGAACGGTTTCTTCTGTGGTCTTTCTGAGTCCGCGTTGCGGTCGTTCAACGAGATCAGCCACAAGAGCACTTTGCCCGCAGGAGCAATCCTGTTTGTCGAGGGCCAAAGCCCGCGCGGCACTTTCATCCTCTGCTCGGGCAAAGTGAATCTGTCGACCACGTCGCGCGAAGGCAAGATTCTGATTCTGAAAACCGCGGAAGCTGGCGAAGCCCTCGGACTCAGTGCCACGATTTCCGGCGTGGGTTATGAGTCTACTGCCGAGACTTCCACTCCCTGCCAGTTGAGCTTTCTGGATCGCAATCACTTGCTGGAACTCATGCAGTCTCACAGCGAGGTCGGCTCGCATGCCGCGTTGTGTTTGAGCCGCGACTATCAATCCGCCTATCGCGACATTCACGATCTTGTACTCACCCGCTCGTCAGCCGGCAAGCTGGCGAGGTTGTTGCTGTCGCATTCCCCAACCCAAATCTCGGAACAGGCCGAGACTCGCATTCAATCTGTTATGACGCATGAAGAAATGGCGCAGCGCATTGGCGCGTCCCGTGAAACCGTGACGCGGCTTTTGAGCGGTCTGAAGAAAAAGCGGTTGATTCGATTGGATGGATCAACCCTGATTATTCGCGATCGCACCGCGCTGAAGGCCATCGCGGTGTAAGCCTTCCCCCCCAAACCGGAGGACGGTTTGCCTTTCTCTCGCCGTCCTCCGGGTTTGTTTGGAAACCCGGCTGCAGCGCAAATTCAGGTGGACGTTTACGAGTCTGGGAAGTAAGGAATGTATTCCGGTACGCTGATCAACGACCTGTTCGGCCTGGTCGACCGGAAAAAGGTCGACCAGAAAAACGTCGACCGGAAAAGCTCCGAACGCGCTGAATCCGAACGCTCCCCGGGCGAATGCACTCCCGGCGAATCGGCCCACGTTGATTCGCGCAGCCCCGGCGTCAATGGCAGCCCCAGACCGTAGGCCCAGTCTGCCAGAGCAGAAGTAACTTCAGAGCCGGAACAATTCCCGCAGCCGTTTGGTCTGAGCTCGGCTGACCGGGACTTCAGTCTGCTTCTTGTCGTCCATCCGCAGCTGGTAGGAGCTTTTGAACCACGGAACGACTTCGCGAATGCGGTTGATGTTTACCAGGTAGGAGCGGTGCGCCCGCCAAAAAAGATTCGTATCTAAACTGGCCAGCAATTCTTCGAGCGTCCGGCAGTTGGATTGGCCTTCCATGCCCACCGGCCCACCCGTCACGACCGTAATCACACCGTCTTCGATCCACGCGTAGCAGATGTCTCGCTGGTCCACCAGAAACATGCGCCCGACGGTCTTGAGCAAAATTTTCGCGGCCGGCTGCTTCTGCGACTCGATCATCCGCACTAGCGTTTCAATCTTGTCCGCCGGCAGGGCATTGGATTCCTGTTTGGCCCGCGCCTTCTGAATGGCCTGCGCCACCCGCTTCTTGTCGAACGGCTTCAGCAGATAATCGACCGCATTCACTTCAAACGCCTTCACCGCATACTGGTCGAACGCCGTGGCGAACACAATCTTGGGCAGCGGAATTTTCTTGTCGAGCAGCTTCTTGATCACGCCGAAGCCGTCGAGCCCCGGCATCTGTACGTCGAGAAAAACCAGATCCGGATTATGTTCCTTGATCAGGTTGACGGCTTCCAGCCCGTTCTTGCCCTGCGCCACGACATTAACGTCGTCGGAGTTTTTCAGCAGGTAGGCAAGTTCGTCGCGGGCGAGCTGCTCGTCGTCCACGATCATCGCGGTTAAAGACATTCATTTACTCCCGACCGGGTGGCCCCATGTCTCGTGGCTTTTATAGGACATGGGATTCGCCAACGGATGACTAGGTTGAGTATAGGTCCGCAATTTCCCCACCGCAATGCAACCGGCCGAAGAGCCGTGCTGCCCAATCTTCACGGTCCAAGCCAAAGGCCAAGAGTCAAAAGCCAAAAGCCTCGCTTCACACCACATTCTCCAGCGCTAGCGCCATTCCCATGCCGCCACTCACGCACAGCGTGGCCACGCCGCGTTTCGTGTTGCGCTTCAGCATCTCATGCAGCAGGGTCACCGTGATGCGCGTGCCCGTGCACCCAATGGGATGCCCGAGCGCGATCGCCCCGCCATTCACATTCAGCCGCTCGCGATTGAAATTCAGCGTGCGGTCGCACGCCAGCACCTGCGCGGCAAATGCTTCGTTCAATTCGATCAGTCCAAATTCGTGGAGCCGCAGATTGTGCTTCTCTTCCAGTTTGCGCAGCGCCGGTACGGGCCCAATCCCCATCGTCCGCGGATCCACGCCCGCCGAAGCAACCGCCACAATCCGAGCCAGCGGCTTCAAATTATTCTGCCTCACGAAATGTTCACTGGCCACGACCACTGCCGCCGCTCCATCGGTGATCCCCGAAGAATTCCCCGCAGTAATCGTGCCTGGTTTTTCTGCGGACGTAGAGAATACGGGCGAAAGTTTCCCCAACTTCTCCATGCTCGCGTCGGCAAACGGATGCTCGTCTTTGGTGAAAGTGACCGCGCCCTTTTTTCCTTCAATCGTGACGGGAACAATCTCCGCATCAAACCGCCCCGCCGCAATGGCCCGCGCCGCGCGCGTCTGCGACGCCAGCGCGAATTCATCCTGCTCCTCGCGCGTGATCTTGTACTGCTCCGCCAGCACCTCGGCGGTTTCGCCCATCACCATTTTCGCCAGCGGACAGAAAAATCCGTCGCGATACATTCCATCCACCATCTCCTGATTACCCAGCCGGTATCCCCAGCGCGCGCCGTCGAGATAATAAGGAACCCGCGACATCGACTCCGTCCCGCCGGCCAGAATGCAATTCGCGTCACCGAGCAGAATGGACTGATACGCCAGCGCAATCGACTTCATCCCCGAAGCGCAAGCTTTGTTGACGGTAAACGCCGCAACTTCCTGGGGCACTCCGCTGTGCACCGAAATTTGCCGTGCCACATTCGGCCCGCCGCCCGCCTGCCGAGCACAGCCGAATATGGCCTCGTCGACTTGCGCCGGCTCGATCCCAGCCCGCTCCATCGCTGCCTTGGCCGCGACCACGCCCATGTCCGCCGCCGTCAGCGAAGCCAGCGCCCCGCCAAACTTCCCAATCGGTGTCCGCACTCCAGTAAGAAGATAAATCCCCGGCAAATCCGCACCTCCAAACGCTTGAGTCTAGCAGGAGAAGAAAAAATGTGGCGAGTTGAACGTCTCCTCAGAACGAGGCAGACAGACGCAGTGAATCTCGGCAAAACGATCAGTCCGGAAGCTTCCAGTCAAAGACGAGCGGGACCGTCACTCGATCCTTGGTCCACTCCAGATCGTTGATCTGCTGCACCATGGGTATTGCCGCTTCATCGAGCAAATGCCCAGAGCGGTCATACAGTCGGACGAGGCCGGGCGCGTCGCTGCCCTGTCCGGGCATGGTGGAATGCCACGTCGGGCGACGATACACCACCACGTGAAATCGCGAATCGGGACTGTCGATGACCCGGTACTGTTCCAGATGGACACGCTGCCAGATCGCGAATGCGGCGATCAGCGCGACCACGCCGGCCACTAGGATCGTCAGGCGCTTCTTCGTGCTCGGCTTTGCAGCTGGCGTGTTCATACCATCCTGTTCATATCAATGGCTTCGTTCATGCTCATAACTATCGTCGTCAGACCACGAAAGAATCCGGGGGACTGATGTTTAGCTGCTTCACGTCGGAATAGACGAGGAAGTCCCCTCCTTTTGTGTTGGCAGTCCGCCAGTTGCGAAAGTCTCCGTTATCCACTTCGTTTCCACTCATCATGGGGCCGGCGCTGGCCGTGTTCGAACTCTCATCCCACCATCCCAGGATCTGGTGACCCTCGAAATCGTAGGAGTCCCACACATGAAAGCCCACCGTGTAAAGAGTGACGCGGAGTTTGCCGACTTCAGGGGCAACATCGAAAACCAGCGGCACGACGTAGATGCTGAAATTGCCCAGCGCCGCTTCCATGTCGTCAAAGTCGGTCACACCGGGAACCGCCTTCAGATTTACATGCAGGGGGTGCTGATCCACGGCGCTCTTGCCGGAAATATCCACGCACTTGTTCGTGCTCGGTCCCATTCCCAGGGCACGAAGGCGGCTGGCGAAAACCGGCTTGGCCGCGGCGCTCGTCCAAACCTTGTCGCGCACCATGCTGTCGAAAACCGTCTTGGCGCGGGGAAAAGTCAGCACCCAGGAATCCATCTTGATCGTGGTCGTGTCGGGAGTGGTGTAAGCCGGCATCGTCGCCGACGGTCCGGCGAACCACTCGTCCATGAGTTTCGCGCCATTGAACCACTTGTTGGCGCGCATGATGCCTGGAATGTTCGTGATGGAGGTCAGGCCCACGAATCTGCTCCTTGCTAGGCGAAGCCCTCAAAAAGCGCCGCGTGAATCGGTCGCGAGGATTCTAACGGCGCAGAGGGGGAAGGGCAACTCGATCCTGGTTTGACTTCCAAGCTCTTGAGTCTGCGAGGAGAAGACCAGACAGATAAGGATCACGAGAGATTTCTGTCGTCGAAACAATTTCGATGCACCCTCGGGCGCCTTTCTTCAATCATATTGGTCGTAGTGCTCGCCATCAGTCACAGCGCCCTGTCAACGTCGCCAAGACTCAATCATCAGTCTCAAGGAGGAACACCATGTCCTACATTGAAGTAGGGAACGAGAATTCAACTCCCATCCGTCTTTACTATGAAGACCACGGCTCCGGCCAGCCCGTAGTTCTGATCCACGGATATCCACTCAGCAGCGCATCCTGGGAAAAGCAGATCCCCGCACTTCTGCAAGCGGGCCACCGCGTCATCGCCTACGACCGCCGCGGATTCGGAAAGTCCAGCCAGCCGACCACTGGCTATAACTACGACACGTTTGCCGAAGATCTCCGCAAAGTCGTCACTCATCTCAAGCTGAAAGATTTCACTCTTGTCGGCTTTTCCATGGGCGGCGGCGAAGTGGCGCGCTACATCGGCAAGTACGGATCGAAGGGCGTGAGCAAGGCCGTCATCATCAGCGGCGTCCCGCCCTACCTGCTGAAGGCCGCCGACAACCCCGAGGGCGTCGATGGCAGCGTGTTCCAGGGCATCGAGAGAGCTGTCGCCGCCGATCGCTACGCCTTCTTCACCGCATTTTTCAAAGACTTCTATAACACCGATGTCTACCTGGGAAAGCGCGTCAGCGAGCAGGCGGTTCAGGCCAGCTGGAATGTCGCTTCCATGGCGTCGGCCACAGCCAGCCTGGCCTGCGTCCCCACCTGGCATGAGGACTTCCGCAAAGACGTGGCGCGCATCGATGTTCCCACGCTGGTCATTCAAGGCGACGCGGATCGTATCGTCCCCTTTGCTTCCTCGGGACAGCGCACCGCCAAGCTGGTCAGCGGCGCCGAACTCGTCACCATCAAAGACGGCCCGCACAACATCGCCTGGACGCACGCCGACGAAGTCAACACCGCGCTCCTGAACTTCCTGGCGAAGCCAGCTGCAAAAGGGCAGGCCTCGGCTCCGAAAACAAAAGCCGTGGCCTAAGCTGCTGGACCGCTGTTCAACTTGGACGTAGTCGACACGTTGTCATCCTGAGCGAAGCGAAGGACCTATGCAGTCCCAGGCGGAACTGCAGAGATCCTTCGCGGCGAAAGGCGCCGCTCAGGATGACAAGTTTCTTTTGACTTGCCGCATGGGGTCAAGGCCCGCACGGCGCGCCCGTAGCTCGGATGTCGCTGAGCCCTTGCCATTCCGCCTAACCTCCGGCATAATAAGAGTTTGCCTCGATCTCACCGGACTCTTCCGGAACAAGGATATAAGACCTGTGTTAATGATTCGTCTGGCGCGCCGTGGTGCGCGCAAACAACCGCACTATCGCATTGTGGTGATTGAGAAGGAGCGCGCCCGCAACGGCCGCCCGGTGGAAGTGGTCGGGACCTACAATCCCCGTACCAATCCCGCCAGCGTCGAGTTGAAGCGCGATCGCGTCGAGTACTGGGTGTCGAAGGGCGCTCAAATGTCGGATCGCGTGAACAAACTGTTCACCAAGACTCCGGCCCCGGCCACTGCCTCTGTCGCCTAGTTTAGCCCGTCGACACGGGTAGCGAACTGCGATCCGTGTCAAGTCACGCCTTAAAGGCGTACCGCGAGGCCGGGACCATTAGACCGCTGAACGCGGCCGCTTCCTTAGGCTTTTGATTTCACCATGAGAAGCAAATTATGACTGAGCCCTCTGGAGATGTGCGCGCTCTCGTTGAGCTGATTGCGAAATCGCTGGTCGATGCCCCGGACGAAGTCTTCGTCGAGAAATTCGACGACGATGTCATCGAACTCGAAGTCGCCGAAAGCGACGTGGGCAAGGTCATCGGCCGCCAGGGACGTACGGCTCGCGCCCTGCGCGCACTGTTGAGCGCCGCCGGTCACCGGGCGCACAAACGATACACGCTCGAAATCATCGAGTAGACGGTGAGCGGCGAAACCAGCGGCGAGCGCGATTTTATTACCCTGGCCCAGGTGGTGAAGACGCAGGGCCGGCATGGCGAAGTCGCCGCAGAGATACACAGCGACATCCCAGACCGGTTCGCCGCAGGCATGAAGTTGTTCGCTCTGCCGAAGCCGGAGAAAGTTGCGGAAAAGCCCGCGCGGCGCGAGCTGGAAGTCGAAGATGTGTGGCCGCACAAGGGCTTGGTGGTTCTGAAGTTTCGCGGCGTCGATTCGATGAATGATGCCGAGTTACTGATCGGGGCGGAGTTGCAAGTCCCGGGCGCTGAGCGCGCGGGTCTGGATGTTGGCTGGAATTACGTCAGCGATCTGATCGGCTGTGTAGTCGTCGATCATGGTCATGAAATCGGCCGCATCGAAGACGTTCAGTTCGGAGCCGGCGAAGCTCCGCTGCTCATCGTAGCCAGCGCGGGAAAAAGGTTTGATGTGCCCTTCGCCCAAGCCTATCTGGAAGGCTTAGATATAGCGCAGCGGCAAGTGTGCATGAACCTTCCCGAAGGTATGCTCGAGATCAATGCTCCGGTCACGGCCGAAGAAAAGCAAGAACAGCAGCACGAAAGAAAGAAGAAGCGTTAAAGGTTTTAGGAATGAAAGCCGATATCCTGACGATCTTTCCCGGCTTCTTCCAAGGACCACTGGATCACGGCATTACCCGCCGGGCTTGCGAAATGGGCCTGGCGAAAATCGAAGTCCACGACCTGCGGCAGTTCACGCACGACCGGCACCGCACCGTGGATGACCGCCCCTTCGGCGGCGGCGAGGGCATGGTGCTCAAGCCGGAACCGATCTTTGAATGTTTGGAACCGCTCGGGCTTGCGTCGCGCGAGCAACGGTTAGCGGGCGACGCAAAAGAAAGCGTGATCCTGCTTTCAGCGCAGGGTGAATGCTTTACGCAGAAAGTTGCCGCGGAGTTGGCGACGCTCGATCGCATGGTTCTGATCTGCGGACGCTATGAGGGCGTCGACGAGCGCGTGGCCGACTTCATCGCTGACCGTGAGCTGTCGATCGGCGATTACGTTCTCAGCGGTGGTGAACTGGGCGCGGCCGTGATCATCGAAGCGGTCACGCGGTTGTTACCGGGTGCTGTGGGCAACGAGGCTTCCACGCGGCAGGAATCGTTCACTGCGCATGAAACAGTGGGCGAGGTTACGGGGAATGACGCGGCGGATTCGACCTGCGGTTCCGGCGGATTGCTCGACTATCCGCACTACACGCGCCCCGCGGATTTTCGCGGGATGCCTGTGCCAGAAGTTCTGCTCAACGGCGATCACCAGGCAATCCGCCACTGGCGCCGCGAGCAGGCACTAAGGAAGACACTACGCAACCGCCCGGACCTGTTGGACGGCGTGAAGCTCAGCGAGGACGACGCAGAGATTTTGGCGCGAATCAAGCGCGACAGAAACTAAGGAAGATTTTCAAGGAATCGAAAGACGAAGGATAAACGACAATGTCAAACCTAATCATCGAAAAGCTGCTGGCAAAATCGAAACGCACCGACATCCCCGCTTTCCACCCCGGTGACACCATCCGCGTTCACGTGAAGATTAAAGAAGGCGACAAGGAGCGCGTGCAGGCGTTCGAAGGCGTGGTCATCAAGCGCGACAACGGACCGCAGGCCAGCTTTACCGTCCGCAAAATGAGTTTCGGCCAGGGCGTCGAGCGCATCTTCCCGGTGCACGCCAAAGTCATCGACAAGGTCGAGGTTCTGCGCTCGTCCAAGGTTCGCCGCGCGCGTCTGTTCTACCTCCGCGAACTGCGTGGCAAAGCCGCACGCCTGCGCGACGTGGAAAAAAGCTAGGCTTTGCCCGTATGGGGGTGCGATTTTGTGGGGCCGGGTCGGAGCCTGCCCTGAGCGAGGTCGAAGGGACCCGGCCGGGCCGAGCGAACGCTCGGCTCACTTGTCAGGCCGGCTAACCAGCCGCTGCCAGCGGCTCCGTCACTACTTCCACTGCGGCGAACTCCTCGACTCTTTTCGTCCTCAGCTTGCTCAGCACGTAGCTGAGAAGCGGGCGGTCGCCGCGCCGGATTTCCTGAAACTCCACTCCCATCTCAAGGTTGTCGACTAAGTATTTCACCTGCGCCTTCACCGCCACTCGGATGTCGAACATGCTCAGCATCAGCCGGAAGTCGGTGCCGGGCCGCAGGATTTCTGTGCCCGCGATGCGCGCGCCGTATTCCGAAATCTGCTGCACCTCGCCGGATACGCGCTGCACGCCGTCAATCACTTCGGCCTGGCCCTCGACGTAAAACCGCGGACGGCGCCTGCGGTTGGCCGCCGGCCGGTCAAGCATCGAATGATCAAACGTCGAACGATCAAAGCCCCGCGCCGACTTGCCCTTCAAGCCCTCGACGATGACCGGCTGGTACTGTTCTTCGATCTGCATTTGCCGCAACTCATCATCCCAAGGCGTGCGGCCTTCGACGCACTGCACCGAAAACTGCCCGCGCAGGGGCGACGCTGGATCGGCGGCCCACACCACCTGGCAGATTGCCTTGTTGCGCCCGCGCTCGACCATCACCAGATCACCGATGTTGACTTGGCGCGCGCTCAGCAGCCTCGCGCCGTGAGGGTGGATGTCATACGTGCACGCCATCTCCGCGGCTCCGCGCCCTTCCTGACCGACCAGGCTCCAACGGACGGGAAGCGCCAGATGCACGACCTTGCCGGTGAGCAGACCATCTTCTTGCGAGTTGGTTTTGCGTTCCAAAATTCTTCTCGCGGGTCGAATGCAACTGAGGCGAAGTTACCAGTACATGTACCACTGGGCAATGTACGACCGTAATCCGCACGGTGGTTACTGGTTGGCGTTACCCCCGCGGGGAAGCGCTGGCCCGTACGTGCCACTGGCCAAGAAAAGCAGGTTCCTCGCGTTCGCTCGGAATGACAACTCATTTGATGGATTCTCTTTCTTGTCTGCGTTGAAAGCGCTTGCGGGAATTCGCGCTCTCTAAGAAGATGGTCAGCAACCCGTGTCTTCGTAATGAAGTCTTCTGTGATGAAGTCGTCGTCTACACGAACGCCCGCGCGACCACCCGCACGAACGCTGTCACCGTCGGCGGCCAAGCTGCGGTTGCTGAAGAAACTGCGCTGCACGCTGCGTTATGAAAAGCAGGCGTGGGCGGCGGGGGCGCGGCTCGTCGCAGGCGTGGACGAAGTGGGACGCGGGTCGTTGTTCGGTTGCGTCGTCGCAGCGGCAGTGATTCTCGATCCGGGGTACCGGGTGCGCGGGCTGCGCGATTCCAAGCTGCTGTTGCCGGAGCGCCGCGAGGTGCTGGCCGGGCGCATCCGCGAGCATGCGGTGGCGTGGGCCGTCGCCGCGGTGGACGCGGCGCGCATCGATCAGATCAACATTTATCACGCTTCACGGGCAGCCATGCGCGAAGCGGTGCTGCGGCTCGCTCCTGCGGCTGATCACCTGCTCGTCGACGCTATGCGTCTCGACTGCGAGCAGCAGCAGTTTGCGATCATTCATGGCGACGCGCTTTCAGCGTCGATTGCGGCCGCGTCGATTCTGGCGAAGGTGGAACGCGACCGCATGATGTGCGAGTGGGATGCCGTGTTTCCGGCTTACGGGCTGGCTTCGCACAAGGGATACAGCACGCCGAAACATCTGGCCGCGCTGCGCGAGTTCGGGCCGACGCCGCTACACCGGCAGTCGTTCGCGCCGGTGTGGCAGAACCCGGTGCCGCAGGAGGCTTTCGCGTTTATGGCTGAGGATGGGCCGGATGAGATAAGTGCTGAGGATCTGGCGGGTTAGAGTGACTGGGTAAGATTTACATATGTTCCTGCAGGAACATTGTTTACAATTATGGGCAAATATATACTTGGCACACTGCCCTGTTTTTGCGACAATGGCTGAGTGACAGGGCAGCGGGAGTGCACCTACTTGCGACCGAAGTTCTTAACCATTTGCTCGTAGTCTTCGCAATACTCGTCAGTGCAGTTGTGATGAGCGCAGCTATAGTAGGTGATGCTTATGGCCTTTCCATCGGGAAGGCTACTAATCGCACCCATGGATTCACAAAATTCAGTCAGGTGAATTTTCGTGTTGGGGAAGACATCGTTGTACATAACCCAACCCCAAACGAACAGGCTCTCAGGACCTTTCTTGATCATACCTGGGGTTGGGTTTGTTCCGATCTCTTGTCCGAATGCCGTCTTCTCAGTCACCATAAGTTCCTTCAGTTTGGGGGCGGCTTTTGGGCCTATAGTGATAGGCGCTCGTTCAAAGTTCTTCGGGCCCTCAAAATCATTCTCGCCGGGTTCTCCGCCCAATCGATCTGCACAGTAGGAATTGATTGCATTGACAGCCGGAGTGGTACCGCTATTCTCAAGGTGTGGCGTAAATCCCCAGAGGAAGACACCCGGACCCTCTTGCACTTTTCTGGCGCTGATGTTCAATGGAGTGATGAAAGCTCTTTGAACAGATTCGAGAGATTCCCTACTAATCCTGTTGGAGTCTTTCATGGCGCTCCACTGTTTCAACGCTACCCACGCATAGCCCAAAGTGGCGAGGAATATCAGTACGGTGAAGATCGCCATGATTGCATTGGCGTGCTCTGGCTTCGTGATGAACTCCCAGACACGTGCATGTGCCCGCAATGGCGTTGGCTCTTTGCTGGACTTGCCTGTGTCATGTTCGGCATCTACGGAATCTTTTCTGGTATCTATTCGTTTAGCGACAGAGGTTCCGTCGGAATGCTGCTTAAGAGTTTGATTTGCATTGCCGGGGGATGGATCGGAGGTCTTTTTTGTTTCTTCCATGGTCTCTATCCTTAACTGCGTGCGCCGAGCTTGTCTTCTGTCTTTGCTGTTGCCTGACATGGTTAGTTCGAAGCGAGAACCCAACGAAACTCTTGGTGGTCGTCGATAAATGCGCGAAGGTAAACAGTTCTGGTGGTTTGCCAATAGCCAAACTCTGGAACAAAAGAAAGATGAACAGTTATGTGCGCTTCCGTAATAGTTCCAGTGAATCCGGTCCCGGTGGCGCAAAAAGTTGTAGTGGACTCACCCGGTCCCAAATCTCCAATCTGATAGTTGACCGCTTGATTGGCGACAGTCCTCGACATCGCGGAATGATTAGACGTTTTCAGCCAGTCTATGTCGCAGGTCACGGTAGCTGAATGGATACCGAATGCGCCGTCATTGGAAATATGAAGCGGAATAGATAGTGGGGAATTGCGCAGAAGGGAGTTGTCAGGTGTCACAGAAATTCTTGGCAGGACCCGCAAAATCCCGGTGTACAACCCTGGTACGCCAATCAGAAAGATCACAACTCGCCAAAATAGTGAGATTCTCCCGAGCACTGTGCCGAGAGTTCCTTTTCCCTTTAGCAATTGCTGTTGCGTTGCTGTATGGCTTTTATCTGTTCTCTGTGTATTTTTAGAGCGGTTCTTTTTCCCTTTTTTACTTCGATTAGACATGGGGTATAGACTCAGCCTATGAAGGAACCCGAATACAGGGAAGGGCCGGAAGCATTGGAGAACTTCAAAGAAGGCATGAAAGCCCTCTTCAAAGTTCCCAAAGACTCAGTTGTAAAGGCCGAGAAGAAGAAGCGCCGGAGGAAGGCTTCTTCCCGCGCTCAGAGTGTACGCAAACCACGTCCTGCCGACAAGGACTAGAAGTGGAAGTCGTCCCAGAGCATCGGGATTCGCGCTTCCCCCGTCCCTGTCGTTTCGTGGCGCGGCGATTCGTTTTTACCTGTCAGTTCGCTGTAGGTGAGACGCTTGCCGCCGATCTGGGACATAGCCAGAGCGAAGCGTTGCGAATCGCTCATGTCTTTGCGGTTATTGAAACGGAACATTTGTTCGTCAAGGTAGCGATAGAGATGGTAAGGCTCAACACTTACATACGTTCCATGAAGGGCACGCTTAACCAGCGACCAGAAGTTTTCAACCGTGTTCGTGTGGACCTTGCCGCGCACATACTCAACCGCATGGTCGATTACTTCATGCTCGTAATGCTTGTCGAGGCCAATGTACGACTTGAGCGCATCGGTGTAGAGCGCAGCGCCAGCTTGGACATGTTCCCGAACCAAGGGCTGCATATTGAGCTTGCGGCGCTTGTCAACGATCTGTGTGCGAACTCTGCCGCCGCGCTCCATGAATCCCACGACTACGGCTTTATCATCGTCAACGCGGCCAGTCAGTTTAGCCTTGCGGCTCTTGTGCATGTTCCGAGCTTTGCCGCCGATGAATGTTTCGTCAACTTCTACGCCTTCGCCACCGCCGCCCAGCTTCGTGGTATAGAACTTGTCCTGCATCGCAAGCCGCAAGCGTTGAAGCATGAACCATGCCGACTTCTGGGTAATGCCAAGCGTGCGGTGAATCTCCATGCTGGAAACGCCATTCTTGCAATTGCAGAGCATCCAGAAAGCAGTCATCCACTTGTCGAGTCCGATAGGCGAATCTTCGAAGATCGTCCCGACTTTAAGCGAGAACTGTTTCTTGCAGGACTTGCAAAACCAGATGAGCCGAGTGCGAACGAACCGATGGTCTTTGCCGCCGCAGCGCGGGCAAATCACCTTGCCGTCAGGGAAGCAAAGATTGACGGCGAACACAAAAGCACGCTCGGGATCGGAGAAGTAAACGATGGCTTGCTGAAGTGTTTTCGGCTCTTTCATGTAAAGGATTTTAAATGAAAAAGCGCGGTGCGTCAAGTATATATTTGCCCAATTATGTACGTACAGTTTGATGAATGTGTTGGGGCAAATGCAAAATAAGAAACGAACAGCGAAGAGCGCGAAGAATGAACGGCGTATCGTCAGGTCGACCTCTGCAGCACGCCGGAAGACTGGCCGGCGCAAGGGGCTAAACTCGCAACCCTCAGCCGCGGAGTCGAAGCGTCATTCGGTTTCGATGGGGGAAGTGCTGGAGTATTACAAGCCGCTCAAGAAGCCGGTCACGCTGCGGCTGGACGCCGACGTAGTGGCCTGGTTCAAGCGCGATGGACGGCGCTACCAGACGCGCATCAACGCGGCACTGCGCCGGGTGATGGAGCGGGAGATGAAGGCGGAATAGGGCCGTCACCCTTGCGACAGTTCCCCAGATGGCGAGTCGCGTGTCGTCGTAGACAGAGTCAAAGTCCTCAATGGGGCACCCGCAACTTTGCCCGCAAGAGAAAAAGCAGGTTCCTCACCGGTCTTTCAGACCAGTTCGGAATGACAAGGCTTGTTGGGGAGTGACAAGGGACTGACAAGGCTGGTTAGGGGTTGAGTGTGGAGTTGAGTTCGTTGAGGAGTTTGGTGTTTTTTCCCAGGGCGTGCTCGAGGATTTCTGCTTGTTGTCTAGCGGTCGGCCAGTCGCGGGCTTCTACGGCTTCGGTTAGGCCCGGCAGTTCCAGGTGGGCGTACGTGAATCTTGCGCCGTAGAGGATGTGTTTAAACCAGGGGCGGCCAGGGATGCCGTCGGGGTTGAGCCAGTTGCGCTCGACTTGCATCATGCCGTGGTTCAGGGTGAGGGCGAGTTTTGGGTCGATGGGGCCTGCGGCGAGCTTTGCCTTTAGGGATTCGTTTAGTTTTTTCCCGGCGACTTCGAAGGCGTCGATGGCTATTTGAACGTCGGTGAGATTCAGAGGTTTGGATGCGGTCCCGGATGCACCGCAAGCGGTGCAATCTTTCGTAGGGTCCTTCGCGCCGGCTTCGCCGCCGCTCAGGATGACAAGCTTATTTTTATTCGCGAGTTCTTGTACGAACTGGCGGACATTTGCGGCGTAGCTGGCGAAGTCGAAGGGGAGCAGGTCGGCATTGGCCAGGCGCAGCGCGGTTACGCCCCAGAGCTGGCTCATTAGCGTGTGGTATTTGTAGCCGGGGTCGCCGAAGTGGTTCATCCAGTAGAAGTCGTCGTAGCCGGAGTGGTAGACGCCGTAGTCGCCTTCGAACCCTAGGCCGATGACGGGCACGCCGATGAAGTTCAGGAACACGGTGTGGTCGCTGCCGCTGCCGATGCGGGTGTCGGCCAGAGTGGTGTTGGCGACGCCGGAGTCGAAGGGACCGGATTGGGTTCCGGCTTCTTTTTCACGGGCGATGGTTTCTTTCCAGGCGGCGTAGAGAGTCTTGTTGGGTGGGTCTGGGTTTTGCAGCGTCCGCGTGGTTTCTTCGAGCATCGGAGCGAGCGAGGCGACGGCCTGGCCGTGAAAGTTGGGCCCTGACGTGGCTTCGTCGACGTTGACGTAGGCGACGGCTTTGGCGCGGAGCTCGTCGGCGAATTGTTCTCCCCATTCGGTGGAGCCGGTGAGGCCGACTTCTTCGCCGTCCCAACTGCAGACGACCATGGTGCGGCGCGGGCGCATGCCTGCTTTGGCGAGTTGGCCCAGGGTGCGGGTAAGTTCCATCATGCTCGCGGTGCCGCTGGAGGGATCGACGCCGCCGAAAACCCAGGCATCGCGGTGGTTGCCGAGCACGACCCATTCGTCGGGAAGTTCCGCGCCGCGGATGCGGCCTTCGACTACGTAGTAGGGCTGGACGCCGTTGTCCATTTCGATTTTGAGATGAACCTTCACGCGCTCTCCGCCGAAGTGATATTGAAAGGGCAGGCCGCCTTGCCAGTTTTGTGGGGATATCGGGCCGTCGTCTTTCATATTTTCGAGCAGAGGTTTGGCGTCGTGCCAGGAGAGCGGGAGCGCCATGATTTTCGGCGCGGAGAGCGCTTGCTCAATGGGAATTCGTTTCGCGCCGGGGACTGACGCCCAGCCTGGAGTTTGCGGATCGCCGGGGACCATGAAGTCGTAGGTGATGGCGCCGCGCTGAATTTTATATTCCGGGCCCCAGGGGCCGTCGGGATCGACTTTGCCTTTTTTGTAGCCGTCTTCGGCGGGATCGCTGTAGATGAGGATTGCTGCCGCGCCTTCGCGCTGCGCGGTGAGAGCTTTGAATCCGCGATAGCTGTAGGGATTGGAGTAGCGGACTAGAACGATTTTGCCTTTGACGCTAATGCCGTTCTTGCGCAGCAGGTCGTAGTCTTCGGGATTGCCGCTGTGAGCGTAGACGACGGGCGCGGTGACTTCGCCGGAGATCGACATGCCGAGCCAGGCGCCGCTAATGGCGGGATTTTTCGAATCGGGATCGGCGTCGAGCGGGGCTTCGCGAAGAACGGCTGTGTAGTGCGTGGGCGCTGTCATCTCTAGAAAGGTGGATTTCGGGTTGGTGCCGTAGACGTCGTAGCGGCGGATGATGACGTCTTCGAGGCCCTGCTTTTTCCATTCGTCGCGAATGTATTCCGCGAGTTCGTTGTTGCGCTTGGATCCGGCGACGTGGGGTTCTTGCGTGAAGATGTGGTGCTGGCGGCGCTCTTCGTCGGGAGTGGGGATGGATTTGAATTTCCCTTCTACTGCTGTTTCGTGAGCAGCGGAGGCGGGAGTGAAGCCGAGGATGGATTGGGCGAGGGCGGTGGTCAGGAGAACGTTGATGAGAAAAATAAAAAGAATAGCTGCGTAACGGAGCGGGGTCATGGGCGGAAGCGATTGTACCGCAGAGACTGACGCCTGGTTACTGGCCCATTTTATTGATCGCTGACCAGAAGTAGTGGATTGCGCCGATCGTTAGTATCACGATGACGGCTACGAGGAGCGCGTATTCGGCGATGTCCTGGCCTCGATCGTCGTGGCATGGCGCGAGCGGAAGGTTGGGCATGTATGGTGCTCCTTCGTTTCTCAGGGCTGTTTCTCTGTCTGGCCGCATTGCAGCCGTGCTACGCACCGCCCGACCGGGCCTCAGGGCCCGGTCCCACACAGTCGAAACCTCACAAATCCAAACCCACAGCTACTTCGCTTTCAGGATGTCGGTTAGTAAGTCTGGCTCTGATTCGTCGCGGACCAGGTGGGGATATTTTTCGCCGCCGTGGTAGTCGATTTTGTAGGTCTTGTAGTAGTCGGTGTTTTCAACCAGGATTTCGATGGGCGTGGAACCGTCTTTGGCGGCTTTCAGAGCGTCTTTCAGGACTTCGGGAGAAAAGCGACGGCCGTTGACCGCGACCAGCTTCATTCCCGGGCCAACGCCGGCGAGCGCTGCGGGCATGCCTTCGATGGTGTCGGCGATGTTGCCATCAGCGCCAAGTTCTAGGCCGAGCGAGTAACGCGTGCCCACGGAACGGCGGCCGCGACCGCCTTCCATCGGCGAAGGAGTTTCGTCGTAGACGACTTTCCATCCGCTGCCTTCGATGCCGCCAAGCGGCGCGCCGGGACCGTGATTGGTGAGGCGTTCGGTCCAGAAGCCGCGCCAGTCGTAGGGTGCGATCTGGTTGAGCGCGCTGACCACGTCTTCGAAGCTGTAGGGTTTCAGCATCGGTCCGGTGGTGGGCGCGCCGTGGAAGAGGTGGCAGAAATCGTCGATCGACTTGGCGCCCTTGGTCTGTTGGCGAATGATGACGTCGACCCAGAGCCAGTTGAGCGTGTCTTCTTCGTAGAAATCGACGCCACGACGGTACGACCCCCAGGCGCGGGGAGAGAAATAAAGTTCGGGGGCGGCGTCGGCGGTGTCTTGCAGGTTGCGCCATTCGCGGCCCGGCGTGTGATCGAGTGCGGCGGCGGTGATGGCCAGGCCGTCGCGATCCTGGTCGGCAGTGAGCAGGCCGCTGCGGGCGGTGAGCACGAAGCCGAGATAGTTGGTCAGGCCCTCGTAGACCCAGAGCAGGTCGTCTTGCATAGGCTGCTGGTAGTCGGGCGTGGCGAGGCCGGCGGGACGGCGGAACTTTCCGTTCCAGGAGTGGACGTATTCGTGGGGCAGAAGTCCGGACGACTGTTTGCGCGCGGTTTCGTCGACCAGGGCGTTCTCGCTGACGCGGCTGTCGTCGGATTCATGGTGCTCCAGGCCGAAGTGGGCGACGTGGTCGCTGAGGGTGTAGAGGAAGTGGTAGTCGCGGTAGTGGTGCGCGCCGAAAAGTTTCTGCGCCTGGTCGACCAGACTTCTGTAGTGGTCCCAAACTTCCGGGGGAGCGTCGAGGGCGGCGGCGCTGTCGGCGGCGATGTCCATCTCAGTGACGGGATCCTGGGCAAGGGGAACGATTTTCAGGAATTCTCCGGTGATGACGGGCGAGTCGACCAGCGTTGTGAGGGAAACTGTGGCGAAGTGAATTTCATTTCCGCTCTGGCTCGAGATGGGAAGCGGAGTGCCGAACTTCCAGCCGTCGGGAAGTTTCAGGCTGGCGGAGTAGTTGATGTCGTCCGACTTCCAGCCCTTGGGATAAAGCAGGACCTGGTTCCAGCTGATGATGGCCAGCTTGTCGGTGGCGGAGGAGCCGGCGGAGAATCCGCCCTCGAGAGTTGCGGGCGAGAGGAAGTCGAGTTCGGCGGCGATTTCGGTCGTGCCGGCGGGGACTTCGACGTGCAGGGTGAAACCGTCGTCGAGAGCGCGGCGCCATTTCAGAGTCTTGCCGCCGGCGGAAAATTTCAGACCGGCGAGATCAATGACTGGGCCGTCGGGGGCGTGTTCGCCGGGAATCCACTTCGGGTAATAGAGCATGAGGTCGCCGGGGGTGGCGGGAATTTTGAGCGAGGCGTGGAAGATTTTTCGGGGAGCGTGCGTTGCGTCGACTGAGATAGTGACGGTGGGCGCCGTTGCGGCGAACGCGGAAACGGCCACGAGTGCGATGCAGACTGCTCCCAAGGTTTTTGCGAGTTTCATTCCTATGAGGCCCCCAATTGTGTAGCGAAGTGATTCCTGACGGTGCGAAGTTGAAACTATAGCAGCCCGAGCCGTGCGATGGACAGATGGACGCAGAGCCAAGGTCGGGGAATGAGAGGTGGTAGGATCCTGAAATCCAACAGGGAACGAAGCCGCGATGAAAATTACTTTCCCGATCGTCGTCTGTCTCATCGGCGCTGCTGCCGACTTTGCTCTCTGGGTGAAGTTGCGTCACTTCCGAGTCGCGGAGAAGCCGCCCGGATCCCGCGCGGGACTATCGCTCGAGGAGAGGCAGCAAAAGATCACGATGGGGAGGAGGGTCCTTTTTGCCTCCGGATGTTTGATGTTGGGCGGAGCAGCCTTTCTTGCGTGGCTGGCAAATTCAAGATGAGACGCGACCTGCTGCTATGATTCCGCAGATGGCGCGGCGCGGAAAATTCATTACCTTCGAAGGTCTGGACGGAACCGGCAAGAGCACGCAGATGCGGAGGCTGGCGGCGGTGGTGCGCGCGGGGGGACATAAAGTAGTTGAGACGCGCGAGCCGGGTGGAACGGCGACCGGAGAAAAGATTCGCAAGGTGCTGCTCGATTCTGGGACGGCGGGGCTGGCGCCGCTGGCGGAGATGGCGCTGATGTTCGCGTCGCGGGCCCAGCATATCGCCGAGGTGATTGAACCGGCGCTGGCTGCGGGGAGCGTTGTGCTGTGCGATCGATTTACGGATTCAACCGAGGCCTATCAGGGGAGCGGGCGGCGGCTGGGAAGTGAGGCGGTGCGTGAGTTGCATCGGGTGCTGTGTGGAAATCTGCAGCCGGATTTGACGATTCTGCTGGATTCGGACGCGGCGGCCAGCGTGAGCCGGGCACGACGTCGGAATAAACGTACGTCAAAAGCCGCGAGCCGCGGACACGGCGACGAGAATCGGTTTGAGCAGGAGACGCGGGCGTTTTTTGCGCGGGTGCACGAGGGGTATGTGGCGATTGCGAAGCGGGACCATGCGCGGGTTACGGTGGTGGATGCTCGCGGGACGCCGGGGCAGACGCACACGCGGATTGTGGAAGTGGTGCGGAGGAAGTTGAAGCTGTAGGAGAGGAGAGGGAACCAGGCGAAGGTGAACTACGGGCGTTGATCCGGCGTTGTTTGAGACGCCACAAAGCCCTTGTGTGTGAACTCCTCGCGAGGCCGCTCGCTGAGCTGGACTGAAAGGGATCCTTTGACTGCGCTGTCGTCCGCTTCGCGCACGACCGCTTCGCTCATGATGACAGAGGACGCTTTGGAACGAGAGGGCAAGCATGTCCGTTAGCCGGCGGCGGTTTCTGGAGAATGCGGCTTTGAGCCTGGCGGCTGCGAAGATCGTGCCACGCGCTTGGGGAGCCGTGTCTCAGAAGCCCGCTAGGTCGGGGGTTGTTTCAAATTCGAAGAAGGCCTACGGGTCGGGTTATTTCGGCGAGTGGGTTCAGGATGAGTTCGCGCTACCGGCGTTTCATTACACCTGCGATCAGCTCAAAGATCCGAAGGCTGTGACCGAGGTGAATCCGGGGGTACTGGCGCCGACGGAACACATTCACCAGGTGGGAAATGATCGCATTGTGGCGATCGCGTCGAACTACGGCCACGTTCGGGTGCGACAGGACGAAGGTGCTCCGAAGTTTCTAAACGACTACGCGCCTGAGCGCGGCTTGTTTGGCGGAGGATTCGGATATTTGACCGACGGATCGGCGGTGCTGAGCACGTTTTATCGCGGGGATGGCAACGGGGGCAACGCCGACAACTTTGACCGGGTGTTTGGCATTGGATATTTCCGCAAGAAAGTTTCCGGACATGGGTATGCCGTGGATCAGATTGTTTTTGCGCCGTTCGGCGATGATCCCGTGCTGCTTTCGCAGGTCACAATTACGAACGCGGGTGCGGGAGAAGCGAACCTGCGCTGGATCGAATATTGGGGATGCCAGGTTTATCAGTTCTCGTTCCGGTCGTTCATCGAGCTCTATGCCGGGAAGAGCATGCACGAATCGCGACGAGATTTTGGGACGCGCTTCGGGCACCACTTTCGTCCGGCCGCCGGCGGCATGGGACTGATCGAGAGCAAGGAGTTTTTGGGACGCGATCCGGCGGAGGAGCAACGGTTTCAAGGAGCGGTCGCGTCTTTTGAAAAGAGTCCGAATGTGTTTCTTACCCCGCCCGACCCGAAGGCTCCGAAGCGGGCCGCTTTTGATGACCTCAATCCTCCGCCGACGTTTCTGATTTCGCTGGACGCTCCGGCGAGTGCGATGACGACCAATGGCAAGGGGTTCTTCGGAGGCGGAGGCACCGATCATCCTGCAGGGCTGGAGCGCGAACTCGATGGAGATCTCGCGCAAACCGGGCCGGAAAGCGCACTGCTGCTCGAACGCAAGATTACGCTCAAACCCGGCGAGAGCCGTACGCTCACCTTTCTTTATGGCTACCAGACGTCGGACACCGATTTAGATTTTCTGGTTACGAAATACCGTAAAGGCGCAACCAATGCGCTGCGAGAATCCTGCGATCAGTGGAAGCGGCACGGGATGCGGTTCAGCACTCCGGAAGAACCGTGGGTCGAGCGCGAAGTTACGTGGAACCACTACTACCTGCGGAGCGGATTTACCTACGACGATTTTTTCAAGCAGCACATCATTTCGCAGGCCAGCATCTACCAATATGTGATGGGATTTCAGGGAGCGGCGCGCGATCCGCTGCAGCATGCGCTGCCGTTTTTGTTCAGCGATCCTGAGCTGGTGAAGGAAGTACTGCGCTATACATTGAAGGAAGTGCGGCCGGACGGATCGATTCCTTACGGAATTGTGGGGCATGGCATGCCGATGCCGACCACGAGCGACAATTCCAGCGACATGCCGATGTGGCTGATCTGGGCGGTCAGCGAATATGTTCTGGCCACGCGCGACGTCGGATTCCTCGACTCGGATGTGGTCACGCTTTATGGAGAGAGCGCGGGGCGCGACTCGGTGCGCAATCTTCTGGCTCGCTGCTACCGGCGTATGACCGACACGGTGAAAACCGGAGAGCACGGCCTGATGCGGATGCTGCAGGACGATTGGAATGATGCTCTCGTGAATGCGTGGACGACGCAAGCCGAGTCAAAAGAAGTGGTGGAGAAAAGCGAGAGCGTACTCAACTCCGCGATGGCTGCGTATGTTTTCGATTACTACGCACGGCTGCTGAAGTATGCAGGCGTGGAGGACGGCGTGACTTCGTCGATCCGGCAAAAAGCGGAAGACCACCGCCGGGCGGTCCAGGCGCAGTGGACGGGGAAGTGGTTCCGGCGGGCGTGGCTGGGGCCGACCAACGGCTGGCTCGGCGAAAAATGTATGTGGATCGAGCCGCAGCCGTGGGCAATCATCGGCGGGAGCACGAATGAGGAGCAGGCTCACACGTTGATCGGGAACATGGATCGCGAGTTGCGCCAGGTGTCGCCGATTGGCGCGATCCAACTGACCGCCGGACCGGACCAGGAGCAGCGTGGGGCGTGGAAGTCCGAGCCGGGAACGCAATCGAACGGCGGGGTTTGGCCCTCGCTGAATCAGACGCTGATTTGGGCGCTGGCTGGAATCGATGGCGCGATGGCTTGGGATGAGTGGAAGAAGAATTCGTTCGCACGGCATGCCGAAGTGTATCCCGAGATTTGGTATGGGGCGTGGAGTGGGCCGGATGTGCTGAATTCGGCGTTGAGCAAGCATCCGGGTGGCACCACCGGAGGTAAGCCGTTTGGCTGGACTGATTTTCCGGTGCTGAACATGCATACGCACGCATGTCCGCTGTATGCACTGACCAAGCTGATCGGGCTGGAGTTCACTGTGGCGGGCATTTTGCTGGCGCCGAAGTTGCCGCTAGCGTCTTTCCGCTTCGAATCGCCTTTGCTGGGGTTGATCAAGTCGGCGGATGGCTACGAGGGGTGGTATAACCCTGGTGCTCAAACTACATACAGCATTCGCCTGAAGATTTCTGCGGAGGAAGCGAAGCGTTTCTCGCGGGTCGAGGTGAATGGGAGGAAGATCCGGGCGCAAGTAGTGGATGGAGCCTTGGAAATGCGAGGGGTCGGGGGCGCGGGAACGGCGCTGCGCTGGTCGGTTCGTCGAGGGTAATCGATGTCCTTTTCTGATTTTCACGGCAACTCCGAGGTGGTCCATCGCTTGCGCGATATGCTGGCGCGCGAGCGCTTTCCGCATGCGGTCGTGCTTGCGGGCGGGCAAGGATCGGGGAAATACACGCTGGCGCTGATGCTGGCGCAGGCGCTGAATTGTTTGTCACCTACGCAGACCGATGGGCTGCCGGATTTCTGCGGGAAGTGCGCCAACTGCACTCGCATCGCGCAGGCTGCGGATTTGGATGCGCGCTTTTCCGAGGCGGTGGAGGCGCGCGAGAATCTGCGTGAGACTGACAAGAAAGAAACGCGGCTGTTTGTGCAGACGCATCCGGATGTGTTGATCATTCCGCCCGATCCGCCGCAGATGATGATCAAGGTGGACCAAGTGCGGCGGGTGATTGAGACGATTTATTACCGGCCGGCGGAGGGCCGGGAGCGGGTTTACGTCTTTACCGACTCGGCCTTTATGAAGGAGGCGGCCAACTCGCTGCTGAAAGTGCTGGAGGAGCCGCCGGAGTTCGCCACGATTTTTCTGCTGACGGAGAATCCGGGAGAGTTGCTGCCTACGATTCGTTCGCGGTCGATGGTGTTTACCCTGGGCGCGTTGCCGGCCGAGGAGATTGAGAAATATTTAGCCGAAAATCGCCCGGAGTGGAAGGCGAGCGAGCGGGCTTTGGTGGCGCGGCTTTCGGAAGGGGCGGTGGGACGGGCGCGCGGGTTTGACTTGGCTGCGTATGTGGGGGCGCGGGCACATGCGCTGGCGATTTTGAACTCGGCTTTGCGCGGCGGGGAACACAGCGAACTGTTCAAGGTGACTGAGTCCTACCGGCCTGGGGCGGAGGGGCGGGAGAAGACGGAGCAGCTGATTCGGACGTTGTATTCGCTCTTGCGCGATCTGGCGTCGATTGAGGCGGGTGCGCCGGAGTTGATTCGCAACACTGACATTTCTTCAGAGTTGAAGCGGCTGGCGGAGTCGGCCGACTTCGAGTGGATCACCACGGCTTCGGACCGGCTGGCTGAAGTCGAACGCGGGATGCGACGGAATTTGTTGCGCTCGCTGTCGCTGGATGCGTTCGCCGCGGCGCTGGAGAAGTAGGCTGTGGTTATCAGCCAGAAGTGGTCCGAGTGGATCGCAGGACTACGGTCCTGCGGTCGAAGTCACCGATGCGTGTTGCTCGATCCACTTTAGCCGCGGGCCAGCGTCCGCAATGGGTAGATTTCCAGCACACGTGGAAGTGTAGTAGCCTCCGCCTGGGGCAGGGAAAAGGTACAAGAGATACTCGGCGCCTTGAGTGAAGTGAAGCGCACAGTCCGTAGACGTAGAAATTGAAATCGTCTTTGGAACGTCGGCCTTCCACGCCCGCGCGACTTCTACGGTTGCGGTCCAACCATCTCCATCGGCATTGGCGTGCACTTCGACAACCTTGCCGGTAACCACGAATTGCGCTTTCTTGTAATAGGTCGCGGATGAGACATGTTCAGGACACCGGCATGCCGATGCCTTTGCCGGCGCCAGGATCAGGAAGATCAGGAATACGATCAGCCCGGTCAGCGCGCAGGCTAATCTTCTAAGTGCCGGTCGTGACATAGGAAGTCCATCCGGAAGCCCATTCCTCAAATAAAGGCCAAGCAGCTAGGCGTAGCGTGGTCCATTGTCGTCCGGTTCAGCGGGGTCCCGCAAACCGACGGCTCCGGCACGGAAGAGACCCTTCAGACCACAACAGTTCAAGGTGTTCTCCGCGGCTATGCTAGGACTGCCATCGGCCCCGTTGACGTGGGCCAGTTCGTGCACCAGGGTCGCAGCTACGCTCCACCTGCCGACTTTGAACTCACTCGCTCCTACTGTAATTTCTTTGCCACCCACACTGTCCGTTGCGCCGCTGTCGGGCCCCGATGGGTCGAAGCTGATGAACACGGTTGCGTCGTCGAAAACTTCCTGGAAGGTTCGGCCCCCAGGAAGCCTCTTGAAGCAGTCATTACAGGGGCGCATGTTGCGAATATTGTGCTTCAAGATGAACAGCGCAGCCTTCAGGGTCGCGAGGATTTTATCGTCTGTATACGCGTCCCACGTTGTTCCGTCCGGATCCGGAACGGGAGTGGTGTGACCGTCGCCCGGCAGATGAATGGTTGGCATGTGTGCCTCCCTAAAACGCGCAAAAGCTTATCACCGCCGGCTCAAGTTTGCGAACTTTTTTGCGAACGACTTTCCCACAACCAGATGAATGTGGGGCACGTCGAGAAGTTGTGAAGCCGGGCTCGAAAGCGCGATTGTTCGAGCCGCCTTACGCTAATCCGCCCTCAGCGATTTCATGGGGTCGATGGAAGCGGCGCGTCGTGCTGGCAGTAACGAGGCTGCCATGGCCAGTATCAGCACGAGGACGGCAGCCAGCGTGAGCACCAACGGGTCGAAGGGGCTCACGTCGAAGACCAGGGTTTGCAGCAGCTTCGACGCGGCGGCTGCTCCCAGCAGTCCCAGAGCGCAGCCGGCCAGGGCGAGTTTGGCCGCCGACTTGAACACCAGGCCGAGGATTCCTGCACGTTGCGAGCCCAGCGCCATGCGGATGGCCATCTCTTGTTCGCGGAGCGCGGCCGAGAAGGCGATCACGCTGTAGATGCCGAGTGCGGCCAGCAGCACGGCTGCGATGGCGAACGACGAGATGAGGACCGTGTTAAAGCGGCGTTCGTTTTCGCTATCGGATACCGTTTGCTGCATGCTTTGCACCTGGGTGAGGGGAAGCTGGGCATCGATCGAGCGGACGGTCTGGCGAAGCGTATTTGCCATCTGCTCGGGCTCCATCGCGGTGCGTAGGACGATGTAGCCTCCGTTGCCCTGTAAGTCCCCCGGGGAGGCAAAGGTGCCCAGGGATTTTTCAAACTGGTCGATGGGCGCGTACCACTGCTCCTTGTCGGGGACGTCGGGCGAAGACTCCTTCACGTCGGCGACTTCGCCGACAATCGTAACCCAAGGCGTTGGCGACTCCTGCATGCCGATGCGCAGACGCTTGCCGATGGCGTTCCCGCCGGGCCAGAAATGTTCGGCGAACTTGTAGTTCACAATGGCAACCAGCTGGGAGTTCTCGTTATCGGCGGGCGTGAGCAAGCGGCCCGCCAGCAACGGGGTTCCCATCGCCTGCATGTAATCGCCCTGAATCTGGATCGGGGTAGCCAGGTTCAGGTTCGCGTCTTTGGGCGGAACATAGCCTTCTGCGATGAACGTGCTGTTGCCCTGGCTGCCCGCGGCCGGAAGAAACGAAGTAAGCCCGACCGAGTTCACGCCAGGAAGCTGGCGCAAGCGGCGAAGGAGTTGGTCGTTGAATTGGTCGACGGAGGGCTGGGTCGAATACTGTTGCCTCGGCAGCGAGTAGGCAGCCACGAGGACATGGTCGGGGCGAAAGCCGAGATCGACGGCGCGCATTTTCTCAAAACTGCGCAAGAGCAAGCCGGAACCGACCATGAGAATTAGAGCGATCGCAATTTCGCCGATGACCAACGCGGAACGCAGCCGGGCGTGGGCGCCGCCGGCCGTGCCGGTGCGTCCGCCTTCCTTAAGAGTGTCATTCACGCTGGTACGGAGGGCGGCGAAAGCCGGAGCCAGTCCGCAAACCAGGCCGGTCAGCGCTGCCAGGACAATGCCGAACGCGATTACCTGCCAGTCTAGGGAGATCTCATCAAGACGGGGCAAAGTCTCGGGCAAGCGGCTGACGCCGATGCGCACAGCGACGGCGGCGAGCGCCACGCCGAGCAAGCCTCCGCTCACGCTCAATACCAGGCTCTCAAGAATCGCCTGCCGCAGCAGCGCCCCCGAAGGCGCTCCCAGTGCCCGGCGCACGGCAATCTCTCGGCGGCGCCGGATGGCCCGTACCAGAAGCAAGCCTGCCAGATTGGCGCAGGCGATCAGCAGCACCACAGAAATTGCGAGGAACAACGTGCGCACCAGTTGACGCGCCTGAGAAACGGTCTCTTCATGCAACGAACGGACCGTCGCTCGTATGCGCAGGCTGGCCATAGCGGCGGGGTAGTTGCGCATAGTTTCCTCGGCCACGCGCTCGGCGTCGCTCTCCGCCTGCTTCGCGGTAATCCCCGGGTTGAGCCGGCCGACCATGCTGTAGCTCCAGTTCGCCGCGGCCGCCAGGGAACGCTCCTGCTCGGTGAAGCTCATCGGAACCCATAACTCGCTCGAGTTCAGGTGCCCCGGCATCAAAGGAAATTCGAAGTTCCGCGGCATGACGCCGATCACAACGTACGGCTTGCGGTCGAGCAGGATCTTTTTTCTCAGCACTCCCGGATCGCCGTGGAGGCGGTCTTGCCAGAGTGAGTAGCTTACGACCGTTACGGGCGCTTGCTGGTCGTCTTCCTGCTGGGTAAAGAATCGCCCCATCAGAGGTGCGACCGCCAGAGCCGGGAAGACCCCGCCCGAGAGGCGAGAGGCATTGATTTGTGCCGGCTCGCCCACTCCGGAGAGTTCATAAAAAGTTGGCTTGTACGCGCCCAGGCTCTCGAAGCTATGGGTATCGCGGGTGTAGTTCTGAATGTCGGGAGCGGTGACCCCGGCTTCGCCGGAGCCTCCCACATCGGCTCCCTGCAGAATGTCGCCCAGCGAGACCAGCTTTTCGGGATGCGGAAAGGGAAGCGGCCGCAGCAGGACGCTCTCAACGACCGAGAAGACCGCGGTGGTGGCGCCAATTCCCAGGGCGAGCATAAGTACGGCCGTCGTGGTAAAGCCCGGCGCTTTCAACAGATGGCGAACTGCAATCCGAAGGTCTTGGAATGGCATGGGTGCGACTCCACGGGAGCTGAAGTAAAGCAATCAACAGCACCCGAGTGTCCAGATACGGTTGGGGATAAGTGATTGTTCCTGCACGACCTAGTAAGCCGAGTCGGGACGGGCGGGCGGGAAAGGCGTCCGAATTTCGAAAGCGGGTGTCCGAGACTGGACACGCATCGTCCAGCGATTGTGCAAGTCGGCAAGCCTTTCGACAAGGAGGCTGTTGGCTCAAGTTGAAAGTGAACGCTTGCAGGTTCACTGGCCGATGTCGTCCCGCGGGAGCGCGCCGAGCGCTCTGGAGGCTCCTTACGAAATCCGCACAACGGTTGTGCTGATGTGAGGAGCGCCTGACTGGATGAAGCGCAGGCACTCTTGTCCACGGCACCCTCACCTTCGGTCTGTTGTAAGGTTCCTCGCCCGCCCATCGCCGCGGCACAGAATGACAGCGCACTGAAACAATCTTGAAATTGGGTTCACTACCCGACTAAAGGACAACCCGAGGTAACCGGCTCGGAAGTTACCTTCGTCTTGTCGGGCGCACATCTGGGGGCTCTCTAACGGATATATTTTTCAATTGCTTGCCCCGATTACTCCGGTGGTTCTACTCCCTTCGGAGAGATTGCCCACCTACCTCACCCCGCCTATAATCGTCCTACTCTGGTAAGGGATTCTCCGTCAGGTTCCGGGTAGCGCAACTTAAGAGGGCAAGGCTTGTCTGGATGGCCCTCTAAGCGAAGTTTCGGTGAAAGGGAAAACGCCCGGATGATGCGAAAGCGCCTGCAACTCGCACTGATGCTGACGGCTACGACCGCAGTTGCGACCTCCTTCTCTTTTTTAATGGTCCCGCGTGCGTCCGCGGCGGTGGCCGTGGACGACGGCGGAGATACGCCTCAAGTGATTACGCCGACCGACGAGCATGGGCATAAGGTTTACGTGAACGATCCTGCGCCGGCGAAGGCGCGGCCCGTGGAGGCTCCGCAGCCCAAGCGCTCGAAGCTGGTGTACTGGAGCAGCAAGGAAAATCGCTGGAAGCCGGTGCCCTCGGCCGGCACGGCCTCAATGCAGGCGGCTCGGTCGGCCGCGGCTGAGGTTAACCAATATTACGGCCACGATTCGACCCAGTCGGCGAACGCGAAGATTTTGGCGGCCAATTCCCGCGGATATCATGCTACGCAGGAAGAAATTGACTCTTCGATCGCGATGGCTGCGGCCCGGCATAATGTGGACCCCAACCTGGTGCGCGCGGTGGTGAAAGTGGAATCGAATTTCAACTCCAACGCAGTTTCAAGTAAGGGCGCGATTGGGCTGATGCAGTTGATGCCGCAGACGGCGCGCGAACTGAAGGTGAGGAATCCGTTTGACCCCGAGCAGAACGTAGATGCGGGAGTGCGGCATCTGAAGTACCTACTGGAGAGCTACAACGGCGACGTGAATTTGACTTTGGCGGCGTATAACGCGGGCGAGGGAGCGGTGCGGCGAAGTGCAGGTGTGCCGCATTTTTCGGAAACTCAGAATTACGTGCGGAGGATTACGAACCTCTATTACGGAGGGTTCGATATTGCTCCGTCTGGGGCGGCGCATGATCCCGTGCGGGTTCAACGAGATGCGAGGGGCGTGCTTTATATCAGCAACACGGATTAGGTTGGCGGCATCTGTTGTAGAAGGAATCGAATCAAAACCTTCACTTCTCGGGCAAAGAACGCGCGAGAAATGGGACACCCTAGGCAAAGCACAGTTGTATTTGAAATCTCTCAGGTACCTAAGGCAGTTCAACTGCAACGTTGGATCGAGACAGTAACGGACCGACGACTTGAACATGAGATTGAGCCAGCGCAGCGTGCGCTGGGCGGCGCTGCTGTTGCTGGTGGCGCTTCCCGGAGTGCGGGCGCATGCCCGCTCACACAACGTATCTCATCACAATGAAGCCTGGGCGCGCGACCGCTTTGCCGCGGCCGAGCGCATGCGGGAAGCGCTGAACGGACGGCCTCCAGCCGAGCGCACGCGGCACGACTACCAGCGCGTTATCAACTCTTATCGCAGCATTTATTTTGGGGCGCCGACCTCGACCAAGGCCGACCCCAGCGTCGTGGCCGTGGCCGAGACGCTGGTGGAAATGGGGCGACGCTTTGACGACGACAAGATTCTGCATGAAGCGGTCGCCCAATATAAGTTTCTGCGGAAGGAGTATCCGGGCAGCAAATACCGGTGCGATGCCCTGTTCACGATGGGCGAGATTTACAAGGACGACCTGAATGATCCGGAGCAGGCCCGCAGCGTGTTTCAGGAATTTCTGCACCGCTATCCGCACAACCGGCTGGTAGAAGACGCGCAGCAGGCGGTTGCGGAACTGGACCGTGATGCCGTGGCCGAGAAGAAAGCGGCGCAAAAGAAACCGAGCAAGGAAGTTGCCGAGCAGAAGTCGGCCAAAGATTCTCCCCGGCCAGGGGTTGATTCGCATCCCGATTCGAAGGCTGACGCGAATTCAGATCCGAAGACGGAAGCCGCTGCGCCCGAGTCCTCCGTGCCGCAGCCGGGGCATCTGCCGCGGGTGACGCGAATCCGGCACTGGTCGACTCCCGATTACACGCGCATCGCCATCGACCTGGAGGGCGACGTCAAATTTGGATCGCAGCGCATCGCCAATCCCGACCGCATCTTCTTCGATCTGCGCGATACGAAGCTGGCCTCGACGCTGGTCGGCAAGACGTTCGACGTGGACGATGGCTTCCTGAAGAAAATTCGCGTGGCGCAGTTTCAGCCGGGGCGCACGCGGGTTGTGCTGGAAGTGGCCGACCTCTCGGACTACGAATCTTTTCTGCTACCCAATCCTTATCGGCTGATCATTGATATCCATGGCAAGGATATTCACGGGAAGGATGTTCAGGGCAAGGACAGCGCGATGACCCGGGCGCGAGAACTCAAGGACGCCGAGACCGCGACGGCCGACGTGGAAGCGCCGCCGAAGGCGGGATCGAAGGCCGAGGTTTCAAACGATGTTCCGAAGGAAGTTCTGAAAAATGTAGCCAAGGACGCGCCTAAAGAGCTGCCGAAATCTGAGTTGAAAGCTGATGTGAAGGCGCTGGCCGGCAAGCCGGTCAGCAAGAAGGAGCAGATTCACGCAGGCCCGAACGACGACGCGGACGTTGCGGCGAGCGTTGCTTCGAACGTTGCCTCGAAAGACGCAGCGGAAAGTTCGAAGACGCATCCGGCATCGGAGCGAGTGAGGACGGTTGTGGTCGACAACAAGACTACGGCCGGCCCCATTAAGAAAGTGATCGTGGAACCGGACGATGACGATGACGCCGACGCGCCTTCCGTGAAGGCGGTGAAGGTCACGCCAGCGGGGGGACGTTCGCATGCGTCGTTTGCAACGCCATCGCATTCGACCGAGAGTGAACCGGATCCCGATGGCTCTGCGTCTGACGAGAAGGCTGCGGGCGATGCTCCTTCCGCAGGTTCGGGGCGCGTGCAGTCGTTATCGCGGCTGAGCGCCAGCCATAAATCGACTGATCTGGATATTCATGAAGCGAAGCCGACGGCGCGCGGCGACCGGTCATTGATTCGGGCGCTGGGGCTGAAGATTGGGCGGATCGTGATTGATCCCGGCCATGGCGGCCACGACACAGGGACGATCGGTCCCAACGGCCTGCAGGAAAAAGATCTGGTGCTCGAAGTGGGGCGACGGCTGGGCAAGTTGCTGGAGACGCGTTTGGGAGCGGAAGTGGTTTACACGCGCAAGGACGATACTTTTATTCCGCTCGAAACCCGGACGGCGATCGCCAACCAGCAGCGCGCCGACCTGTTTATCTCGATTCACGCCAACTCGAGCAGCGACTCGGCTGCGCGCGGCGTAGAAACCTACTACTTGAATTTCACGTCTTCACCGGAAGCGTTGGAAGTGGCGGCGCGGGAAAACGCGGTTTCGGAGAAATCCATTTACGAACTGCAGGACCTGGTGAAGAAGATCGCGCTGAAGGAAAAAATCGAGGAGTCACGCGAATTTGCCGGAGATGTGCAGGAGTCGCTCCACGGCGGCCTGGCTGCGAAGAGCCCGGCCATCCGCGACCGTGGAGTGAAGAAAGCGCCGTTCATCGTGCTGATTGGCGCCAACATGCCGTCGATCCTGGCCGAGATTTCGTTTGTCAGCAATCCTACGGACGAGCATCGTCTGGAGACCAGCGAATACCGCCAGAAGATTGCCGAGTCGCTGTATCACGGAATTGCGAAGTATGTGGATGGATTGAGCGGCGTGAAGGTGGCGAGCAAGATGGACAAGGCTGCTGGGCAGTAAGCGCTATTCGTTTTGGATATCTGCCTAAGA
>Ga0210383_10000108_pt1 | contig 88111 bp, 72 predicted proteins | sample IncBWC14OmetaG_FD_160072 | JGI IMG/M metagenome (GOLD analysis project Ga0210383, IMG submission 160072) | Forest soil microbial communities from Barre Woods Harvard Forest LTER site, Petersham, Massachusetts, United States - Inc-BW-C-14-O ...
CAAGCAGATCGGCACCACCTTCGCCCTCGTGTTCACCGGCTTGAGCCCTTCGCTCGACATCTACGAGCCGCTCTGGCGCATCTGGGCGATTCTGCTCGGCACGTTCGTCGTGGCACTCGTCACCTTCATGTGGTGGCCGGAATACGCCGGCGACTCCTTGCTGCCGCGGCTACGCGAAGTAATTCGCGACGTGCTTTCGATCATGCCGGGCGGCTCGGCTGCGCACACCGAGAATGAAATCCAGCAAGCGAACTCGGCGACGATGCGCACACTCGTCGAAATCCTCGAAGTCGCCGACGACGCGCAAGTGGAGGGCCGCTCGAGCCTCGTCAACCACAACGCGATCGTCGAGGCGGCCGGAACGCTCCGGCGCATCGCCAACCGGATGGCGTCGATCGCGACCACGCGCATCTTCGATCCCGTGCCGAGCCTGGACCCGGTAACCGAATCGGCGCGTGTGGCAGTGCTCGACGCGATTCGGCTACATCTTCAGTCGTGGCTCGACTTCTTCAGCGGCGACAACAGCCTCAACGCCACTGCCGCCCAGGCAGTGCCGCGCTCGCACTCAACCGACGACATCCTCGGGCCCCTCGAGCAGCTCAACTCCCGGCTGGAGGAGAACGAATTTGCGCGAACGGCGTCGTGGCCGCTCGACCAGCGGCGCGTGCTCTTCGCCGAAGTGCACTCGATGCGCCGTCTCGAGTACCTTGTCACTCAGCTGAACCGATGGCTCGCACAAATCCCCGGCTCATCCCCAACCATCGCGCACTAAAGACACTGGGTGCAGGGGTCACCCCTGCCGAAGGAAGCATGAAACCCACCGCGGGTTTCATTTCAATTAGTGGATGGTTCTTTCGGTTGACCGCGTCGCACGACTCGGCCTTTAATGCCCCTCATGGCTGGAATTGTTTCCTACGGTTCATACGTTCCGTACCGACGACTCAAACGCTCCGCGATCGCAGCCGTGCTCGGCACTCCTGCGGGCAAAGGCGAGCGCGCAATCGCGAGCTTCGACGAAGACAGCGTCTCGATGGCGGTAGAAGCGGCGCGCGACGCTCTCAAAGCCGCGCCCCCGGGTGACGTACAGGCGCTGATCTTCGCGACTACGACGCCGCCGTACGCCGAGAAGCTCAGTGCCGCGGTGATCGGCGCCGCGACGCAGTTGCCGGCTGAGATTCGCGCGTCGGATATGACAGGCTCGGTGCGCGCCGGGATGTCCGCGCTGCTGCAAGGCGCCGACGCCGTCAGCGGTGGCGCGAAGCGCGCGCTCGTCGCGATTGGCGATTGCCGCCTCGCCGCGCCCGAGGGCAAGGCCGAGCAGACGACCGGCGACGGCGCGGTCGCGTTCGTGCTCGGCGCCGACAACGTGATTGCCGAAATCGAGGCGAGCGCTTCGCTCACGCGCGAGGTCCTCGACACCTGGCGCGCGCAAGGTGAGCGCTTTGCGCATTCGTGGGAAGAGCGCTTCACCTTGACGCAGTCGCATTCGCCGCTGCTCGGCACTGTCATCAAGAATGTGCTCGAGAAGGCGAAAATCGCGCCGACCGATCTGTCGAAGGTGATCCTCGACGCTCCCAACGCCCGCGCCGCCGACGAAATCGCGCGCGCTCTCAAGATCGATCCCACAAAAATCTCCGACTCATTCGCGCTGACTGTCGGGCAGACCGGCGCCGCGCATGCTGCCCTGATGCTCACGGCGGCGCTGTCCTCCGCGAAGCCCGGCGACCGCATCCTGGTCGCGACGGTTGCCGACGGCGCCGACGCGATCGTGCTGCGCGTCACTCCCGCCATTGCCGCATTCAAGCCGGTGCACTCCGTCGGCCGCATGATCGAGTCGAAGGGCGACGTGTCCTACGCCAACTATCTCAAGTGGCGCGAGATTCTGCCGACCGAGCCGCCGCGCCGTCCCGATCCCGATCGTCCCGCGGGACCGCCGATGATGCGCTCCGAGAAGTGGAAGTTCGGCTTCATCGGCTCGCGATGCACCAATTGCGGCACTCCTCAACTCCCGCCGCAGCTCGTGTGCGTCAAATGTCACAAGCGCGGCTTCATGGAGCCGTACCAGTTCGCCGACCGCACAGCGAAAATCGCCACCTACGCAATCGACCGCCTCGCCTATTCTCTCAATCCGCCGACTGTTAACGTCGTGTTGGACTTCGCCGGCGGCGGCCGCTTCCTGTGCGAGATGACCGACTGCGAGCCCGACAAGGTCGCGATTGGCGACGAAGTCGAAATGACGTTTCGCCGGCTCTTTACCGCCGACGGCGTCAACAACTATTTTTGGAAAGCACGCCCGAGGCGTTAGCGCCCGAGGAGAAAATCGATGGCAAGCAAGGGAATCAAGGACCGCGTCGCGATCATCGGGATGGGATGCACGAAGTTCGGCGAGCATTGGGACAAGGGCCCCGAAGATTTGCTCGTCGACGCGGCCTACCAGGCCTACGAATCCGCCGGCGTCGAGCCCAACGACGTCGACGCGTACTGGCTCGGCACGATGGGCTCCGGCGTCTCGGGCCTGACGCTCAGCGAGCCGCTCAAGATTCAGTACAAGCCCGTGACGCGCGTCGAGAACATGTGCGCGACGGGCTCCGAAGCGCTGCGGCAGGCATGCTACGCCGTCGCGTCGGGCGCCTTTGACATGGCGATGGCTATCGGCGTCGAGAAGCTCAAGGACTCGGGCTACTCGGGCCTCGTGATGAATGCGCCGCCGAACGACGGCACCGAGGGCAGCATGACGGCGCCCGCGTCGTTCTCGTTGCTCGCGCCCGCGTACTTCAAGAAGTACGGACTCGATCCCGAGAAGGGCAAGGACGTGCTCACTCGCATCGCGTGGAAGAATCACAAAAACGGCGCGAAGAATCCCAAGGCGCAGTTCCAGAAGGAAGTGTCGCTCGAGACTATCAAGAACTCGCCCAAGATTGCCGACCCGCTCGGCATCATGGATTGCTCGGGCGTGTCGGACGGCTCGGCGGCGGCGATCGTCGTCCGCGCCGAGGATGCGCACAAGTACTGCAAGAATCCCATCTACATTAAAGCGCTCTCGTTCATAGCGGGGCCGGCCGAAGGGCCGCTGTCGCAGGACTACGATTTCACGACCTTCCGCGAAGTCGTCGCCACCGCCAAGGACGCCTACGCGCAGGCCGGCATCACCGATCCGCGCAAGCAGATCAGCATGGCCGAGGTCCACGATTGCTTCACGCCGACCGAGCTCGTGCTCTATGAGGATCTCGGCTTCAGCCCGCGCGGGACCGCTTGGCAGGACGTGATGGACGGCTTTTTCGACCTCGACGGCAAGCTGCCGGTGAATCCCGACGGCGGCCTCAAGTCGTTCGGTCATCCGATTGGCGCGTCGGGCCTGCGCATGATGTACGAGATGTGGCTGCAGATGCGCGGCGAAGCGGGCCCGCGCCAAATCAAGAACCCAAAGGTCGGCCTGACCCACAACCTGGGCGGCGCCCCCGGCCGATGCGTCAGCTTCGTCTCAGTAGTAGGCAGCCAGGTCGGCTAGGACTTTTCTCGCACCGAATCACAACGGCCGGCACTTTAAGATGCCGGCCGTTTTCATTCGGACGATCACGATGGAGGATTTAAAGCGACTGCTCAAACGAGTCGGCACAGGCGCAGCAGCCCTGCTGATCATATGGTATGTCGGCGATTACCTTTCCCTGAAGCTACGGAATACGTCTCTGAGCACCGTACAAGTCAGCAAGATCTACGCGGTGCCGCAGAAGGACGGCAAGACTTCCTACGAACCCGGCGAGATCGAAACCCAAACCTGCGTCAACTCGATGTTCCCGCACCTCGGCTACAGTCCATGCTGGTACCTGCGACGCCACAGAACCCAGCAGGTAAATCTCTGACGTTGCGCCGCTAACCATTCGCCGAGTGGTGTGCTAGTATTGTTCACTGAGAGTTAGCGGCCTTCGGGCCGTTAAAACTCGGATGAGTTACAAATTCTGCGCAGTCTCCCTGTCTTCCGTTATATTAATCGCGACTCTTATCGATGCGGTTTACTTGCGGATTGCCGCGGCTTCAGGGTCGAACGACACGGACAACGCTGTCGCCGAATATCTTGACGGCGCAACAGAAAACACGCGGGGCGCGGATCAGCGGCAGGTACTACAGCAAGCGCTGAAAGACATGCTCGATCTGCCGGTCGAGAGACTCCGCGAGAAAACATATCCGGACTACGAGATGCACCCGGACTCTTGGTCGATAACCGTTATTTTGGAGCGTTACATCGAGCCGAAGCGCCAGGATCTAAGGATCGGCGATGACAAGTTCTTCGATGATATTAAAAAACCAGAGGCGCAAAACGAGATTCATGCATGGTTAGACGAGATGAATCGGGAAGGAGTAAGTGGCCCCGATGCTTCGCGTCCGCGCAACGCTGTCGAAGACTACCTCAATGGCGCAGAAGAGCAGGTCGAAACCGATGATCAGAGATCCGTAATCAAGCAAGCCTTCGTTGATATGCTATACGAACCCGTCGAGAGTCTTCGGAATAAGCGTTATCCGGACTACCAGATGCATCCTGACAAGTGGCCGATTACGGAGGTCCTCTACCGCTACTTCGTCTCCGATCCGATCATCGACCTCGACGACGACGAGTTTTTCCGCGACGTGAAGAAAGCCCCAAGCTCAGGAAATCATTCAAAAGTGGGTCGATCACATGGATAACCCCGACGGCAGGAACGGTCCGGCCCGACAAGAACGCCCGTAAACCACCACGCCCGCCGTGAGGTTCCTATGCCACGATGTCATCTTCACCAAGGCCGAGTTCCCCTCTCCCTGTTAGAGACCTTTGCGTAACTCTTCGGCTTTCTTCCCCTCTCCCTGTAAGCGGGGCCTTTGCATAACTCGGCGCAGCGCTCTTCCCCTCTCCCGAAGGGAGAGGATTTAAGGTGAGGGACCTTATCCAGCGAGTTGCGCGCGATTCAAGATTCCGCTTCTTGCCTGAGTGTTCGCCGAAATTGTGCAAAGGTTTCTTGTTAGGGAGAGGATGAAGAGCCTGCCCTGAGCCCTGTCGAGGGGTGAGGGTCCTATTCCTTAAGTGGCACAGGCTTCAGCCTGTGATTTTCTGCTCCAAGCAAATCCAGCCGAGTACTACCAGCTGACAATCTCAACCGTCTCCCCGTGCTTGCCTCGCCTTGTGTCATTCAGAGCGAAGCGAAGAATCCCGAATCCTTTTCCGATCCCCTCGCAATCGGCAAAGCTTTGCCTAACCTTGCGCAGCGCTCTTCCCCTCTCCCTGTTAGGGAGAGGATCGAGATGAGGGTCCGATTACAGCGCGCATCTTCCGCGCGCGATTCAAGATTCCGCTCCAAATCCCCTCCTCCCACGATGGAGGAGGGTTAGGGTGGAGGACCAAAGCGTCCTACTACAGCGCCCTGCGTGATTCAGGATTCCGCGGATTGCACTAAAATCATTCACGCCGCACGCTCGCGCGGCTGCACCTCGCGCTCAATCTGCTCGGCCAGCTCGTCCTTGGTGCTCTCCAAATCGTAACGCGCCTGAATATTGATCCAGAACTGCGCCGACGTCCCGAAGTATCGGCCCAGCCTCAGCGCGGTGTCGGCCGTGATTCCGCGCTGGCCGGCGACGATCGCGTTGATCCGGTTCCCCGGCACGCGTAGCGCAAGTGCGAGCTGATTCATGCTGAGCCCGAGCGGCTTCAGGAATTCCTCGCTAAGGATTTCCCCGGGATGAACGGGCGGAATTTCTCTCCTTTTGCGTGCCATTTTCGTGGCCTCTCCTAGTGATAGTCGACTATCTCAACGTCGAAGGCGTTGTTCCCAGACCAGGTGAAACAGATTCGCCATTGGTGGTTGATTCGGATGCTGTGTTGGCCCTTTCTGTTACCTCGAAGCAGTTCCAGCCGATTTCCAGGAACGGCTTGCAAGTCCGCGAGGCTGGTCGCGCCGTCAATCATCTCAAGCTTTCGCACGGCTGCCTGCTCAATGCTCTGAAACCGCAACACTCGCCTGCCATCGAACAGCGCCTTCGCTTCCTTTGAGCGAAAGGATTTAATCACTATGACATATATACTACGCGTAGCATACTATATCAACGGTATCGAACTCAGTGCGCCCGGCTGACAGCCGCTACCGGAGCACGCCCGGCGAGGTATTGATATTACTATCCGCGTGATGGTGCACCAGCTTCCACTTGCCATCCTCGAGCCGGAACACATTGGTCGCTCGCTCATTGAACCTCACCATCGGACCCTCAGCCGATCGCAACTGTCCCGTTTCCTTACAAACCGAAAAACCCATCTCCCCGTCCGCAACGACCTTGATGTCCTGCGGAGCGATATTGCCGTCAGGGTAGATCCGCGCCATGTTTCGAAAACCGGCGCGAACTTCGCCCCATCCCGATGCCCATCCGCCCGCCGCCGTCAGGTTCGAGATGTCCGCGCGATGAGACCATACCTTGCTCATCGGATCGAGGTCGCCATGCAGCGCGCTGTTGAACGCAACGTAAAAAAGCTTGGTCGCGTTGCGGATCTCACCTTCGGCCGCCGTCGGCGCTTTGGATGCTTCCTGCGTGCGCGCGGTCTGCGCGAGGCCAAGCACCGCGACTGCGGCAATCACCGAAAATAGATGTCGCCAATTGAATAGTAGTTTCACTTCTTACTTGCGGGTTTCCAAACCCATCCTGCGCGCGATTATCACTTTCATAATTTCGTTGGTGCCTGCGTAGATCGATTGTACTGCCGCGTCTGCATAGTCGGTCGATACGGGATACTCCATCATAAAGCCGTAGCCGCCGTGCAGTTGCAGGCATTGGCTGCTGATCTTTTTCTGCAAGTCGGTCGTCCACCATTTCGCCATGCTCACTTCGGCGACGATGTCGTCGCCGCGCACGTGCGCTTGCAGCAGCTTGTCGACGAACGCCTGCCCGACTTCAACTTCGGTCATCAACTCGGCCAGCTTGAATTGCGTGTTCTGAAATTCCGCGATCGGCTGCCCGAATGCTTTCCGATTCTTGCAGTACGCGATCGTGTCTTCGAGCGTGCGCCGGCAACTCGCCATCGACGCGACGCCGATACATAGCCTCTCCTGCTGCAGCTTCTCCATCAGCATCTTGAAGCCCGTGCCTTCCTTACCGAGCAGGTTGCCGGCCGGCACGCGGCAATCCTCGAAGAACAACTCGCTCGTGTCCTGGCCGCGCAGGCCGAGCTTGTCGAGCTTGCGCCCTCGAACGAACCCGGGCGCGCTCGCATCGACCAGCATCAGGCTGACGCCCTTGTGCGGCGGATTAGCCTTGGGATCGGTCTTGCACACGACGATAACGAGATCGGCGATCTGCCCGTTGGAAATAAAAATCTTCGATCCGTTGATCACATAATGGTCGCCGTCGCGTCGCGCGGTGGTCTGCACGGCGGCGAGATCGGATCCGGTGCCCGGCTCGGTCATCGCGATCGCGAGGATTATCTCGCCGGCGATCGCGCCGGGCAGGTACCGGCGCTTCTGTTCCTCGTTGCCGAAGGTCGCGATATACGGCATGCAGATGTCCGAATGCAGCGACATCATGAGCCCGTGCGCGCGCACGCGCGACAGTTCTTCCATCACGATCGCGTCGTAGATGAAATCCACGCCGCCGCCGCCGTATTCGGCGGGCGCGTTGGCGCCAAGGAATCCGGCCGCGCCCATCTTGCGCCAGCTCGCGCGATCGCTCATTCCCGCGCGATTCCATTCAGGCACCTTGGGCTCGATCTCGGCATCCACAAACCGCCGCACCTGCGCTCGAAACATCTCGTGCTCGTCAGTAAAAATATCTCGTCGCATCATTCAGGCATCTTCGTGATGGCGCGCAGCGCGATCAAGCCCGCCAGATCATATCTGGGATACCAGTGGGGCGGGCCGCCGTGCCCGCCGCCGATATCTCACGCAGCCTTGAACGATCGCACGCGAATTCGCCCGGCGCGCCCCCGCGCATGCCAAAGGTCATACGCCATCTGCATCCCGAGCCACGTCTCCGGACTGGAACCGAACGCCTTCGACAGCCGAATCGCCATATCGACTGACACCGCCGCTCTTTCATTTACCACGTCCGAAAGCGCCTGCCGCGTGACGCCCAAAGCCTTGGCAGCGTCGGTGACGGATAGCTTCAACGGCTCGAGGCACTGCCGCCGCACGATGCCGCCGGGATGGGGAGGATTGCGCATTTCGTTTCGAGTCATTCAGGCATCTTCGTGATGGTGCGCAGCGCGATCAAGCCCGGCAGATCGAGCTGCGGAAGATCGTCGGTGATCTCAAACCACGGCGATTTCACCTCAACGAAAATGTGCTTGTCGGGCTTCATTCCAGGATCGTCGTCGAGAAGGCCAGCGGGAATCTCCAGCAATCCTGAGCGGCTCCGAGTTGTCAGCGGCGGCACTGGCGAACCGCATCTGCTGCAGAACGACGCGCGATAGGCGGGCGGCTCGCGCAGGATCGGCGCCTCATAAGTCGTGATCAATTCCTCGCCCTGCACATAGCGGAAGTCTTCGCCACGGACATATAGCCCCGCAAAGAATGCGGAGCCGGTGACCTTCCGGCATCGCGAACAATGGCACAGCTCAAACGGCCCCGCCGCTTTGGAGAATTCAAACCGGATTGCGCCACAGAGACAGCTTCCATGGATCATCGTTGTGATTGAGGGCATCACGGCGGAATTTTAGCAGGTCCGTGGCGTCGCCATCAGGCTGAAAAGTTCAGCGCCTGGAAAAAACGTCTCCCGTTGGCTCTTGGTCTTCAGGATGGGGGGTGCGACAGCGTTTCGAGCAGGGTTGGTCTGTGCGGAGTGATCGTGGCCCAGGTGGCGCCGCCGTCCGAGGTTGACCACAACCCGGTCCGATTCCGCATCCATCCCTGCTTCGGAGTGACGAAACTGAGTTCCGATTCGGAGGCGAACCTTTCGTCTCGCGGCGCGATGTATTTCGATATGTCGACGTCGCTTCTTCCGTCCGGTCCATCTTTGGACAGCGTGAATCGGGTGTACTGGTTTGAACCCGAGACGACGAGCAGCGTGGAATCAGCGACCGCGAATAGCTGCGGATCGCCCGTCAAGTTGACATCGCCGTAGCCGGGGAGTTCCAGCTTCGTGATAGTTCGCGCCGCCTTCCAGGATCGTCCGCCGTCCGCGGTTTCGAGCAGAACCATCACAGATTTTCCGCCATATTCCTGGGCCGTGTAAATCACCGGCAGAAAGCCATGCCTGCTGTCTTCGAAGGTCGGCAGATAGTATGCGGGATTGGCTGGCAGATGGAGCACGTCAGGCAGTCCAAGTATTTCCTTGGGCGTTGGTAGCGACACTTCATGCCAGCTTTTTGCGCCGTCGCGAGTGACGTAAACGTCCTGGTCGTTGTGTTCGCTGGTATCCAGCGATGGCTCGCTGATTTGCCAACCTTCGGTCGGAGTCACAAGGGTGAATGGCAAATCTTCACTGGGCGGGACGGGCGCCGACCGCCAGGTTCGGCCTCCGTCCGAAGTAGTCAAAAAAGGGCCCCAGGTAGTTTGCGGGGTTTGGCGCGCAATCAGTTTCATCCAGCCATGGCGAGAATCCGCGAACGCGATTAGACCTCCACGCCAGCCGTCACCGCTCATATCTGCTCCATCCGCTCCTTTTGGAATAGTCACCCGTGCGAGTGACCAGGTAGTTCCCGCGTCGGTGGTGGCGGCCAAAGTAAACAGTGGCTGGTGGTCGGCATACGGCAACTCGGGATTGGGCGACGCGCCGCAACAGAACAGGACCCAGCCCCTGTGAGTGTCGAGAAAAAAAGTGTCTGCGACAGAATTGAACTTGCGGTCGAGAACCGGGGGCGTAAAGCGGTGAGTGGCGGAATTGAAACCGCGATCGAAAATGCGAGCGGTAATCACGTCCCAATGCGCGCCCCCATCCGTGGTCCAGAAAAGATCGCCGTCTGACTCCGCCCAACCTACGTTGGGGGCCAGCAATTTCATCGATGTCATTGGATCAGCCGCCGCAGTGCTGGAAATCGCCAACACCAAGGCCGCGGCCACCAGAACGCGACTCACCCGCATATGGTTGATTGCATCCTTTCGTACCAATTCGGCATACAACAACAGAATTCCGATCGCGTCCCTGCTGTCAACCGTTGTCATCGCACTCTGCCATAATACAAACCATGACTTCCCCAACCCTACCTCTGTCTCACTCACCACGCTGCGCTCCTTCGATCGAATCGCGCCCCCGGCGCGTTCCAGCCGAAGAGATCGAGGAGAAAGATAAATTTCATCAAAATTTGCCCTCCTACCAATTCCTCAATCTGGAACGATGTTGTATTCCTTCCTTTGCAATCTTATTAAACGATTGGTATGGAAGAGGAATTACGGAGGTTTTCCCATGAAAGTTGGTGGCGCCGTCATTTTTCAAAACCCGCACAATGTGCGATCGGACCGCGACGTTTACACTGAAGACCTGCATATCGGCGACCTCTACGAGCCGCTCGGCTTCGATTCGATTTGGAGCGTCGAGCATCATTTCGACGACTACACGATGTGCCCCGACGTGCTGCAGTTCCTGACCTACTTCGCCGGCCGCACCAAGAACATCCAGCTCGGATCTATGGTGGTCGTGATGCCGTGGCACGATCCGATGCGTGTCGCCGAGCAGGTGTCGGTCGTCGATCACATGTCGAACGGGCGCATGATCCTCGGCCTCGGACGCGGCCTAGCGCGGATCGAGTTCGAGGGCTTTCGCGTGCCGCTCGGCGAATCGCGCGAGCGCTTTATCGAATCGGCCGAGATGCTGCTCGAAGGTCTCGAGAAGGGCTACTGCGAGTACGACGGCAAGTATATCAAGCAGCCGCGCCGCGACATCCGGCCCAAGCCGTTCAAGTCGTTCAAAGGCCGCACTTACGCGGCCGCGGTCTCGCCCGAATCCTCGCGCATCATGGCGAAGCTCGGCATCGGCATCCTGATCATTCCGCAGAAGCCGTGGGAAGCCGTCGCGCAGGAACTCGGCGAGTATCGCACTATCTACAAACAGGTGAACGGCGGCGATCCGCTGCCGACGATCGCCGCGGGATGGACCTTCTGCGACAAGAGCGCCGACCGCGCCCGCGAGATGGCGGTGAAGTATATCGGCGGATATTGGGACACGGCGCTGCGGCATTACGAGATGGCCAGCGAGAATTTCGGCAAGGCCAAGGGCTACGAGTACTACGAGCAGATGGCGAAAGCGCTCAAGGGCAACACCAGCGCGTCGATCGAGTACTTCCTGAGCCTGCAGGTGTGGGGCACGCCCGAGATGTGCTTCAACAAGATCGACGAGATTCGCCAGAAAGTCGGCGCCGACCACTACACCGGCGTGTTCAGTTACGCGGGCATGCCAATCGAAGACGCAGAGAAGAGCCTCAGGCTGTTCGCAGCCGAAGTGATGCCCGAGTTGAAGAAGCTCAACGGAGTAAAAGCCGAAGCGGCGTAGGCGGCGCGCACAGAAATTAGAGATTGAGGGCAGTCGGGAAACCGGCTGCCCTTTCGATTTTGTGCTGGCCGCGAAAAACCTAACCCCTAACCCCTTCCCCTAGTGGAAGGGGAACAATCGCGTTTGGATCACTTGCCGGTGAATTTGCCGGGGCGGCGTTCGGCTACCGCCTTGACGCCTTCGCGGTGGTCTTCGGTTTTGAATAGACGCGTCTGTTCCTTGAATTCGTGATCGGTTTGAGATTTGACTGCGTCGGCGAGGCCATGGCGCATCGTCGCTCGCGTCGAGAGGAGAGCTAGCGGCGCGCCTTCGGCGATTTCCGCGGCCAGCGCAATCGCGGATGCGCGAAGCTTATCAGGCTCGACCAGTTGATCGCACAGGCCAATCGCCAGCGCTTCCTTGCCCTCGATGCGGCGGCCGGTGAGGAACATCAGGCTGGCGCGCTGCGCACCGATCAGGCGCGGGAGTGTGTAGGTGAGGCCGAAGCCGGGGTGGATACCGATCTTCACGAAATTCGCGGCGAAGCGGGCCTCGGGTGTCGCCACACGGAAGTCGGCCACGATAGCGAGTCCGAGTCCTCCGCCGATTGCGGCGCCCTGGATTGCGGCGACGACGGGCTTTTTGCATCGGAACAGCCGGACGCCTTCGACATAGAGCGGGTTCTCGCCGGCGCGCGCGGGGGCCTCGCCGCTTTGCGCGTCGCGATTGGCGAAGTTGGCGCCGGCGCAAAATGACTTGCCTTCAGAGCAGAGCATCAGCGCGCGGCATTCGGGGGTTTCGTCGAGCGCCTCGAACGCGTCGGCGAGATCGTGAATGAGATTGAAGTCGAAAAAATTGTGCGGCGGGCGATGAATCTCGAGTGTTGCCACGTTGCCGTCGAGCGCGACCGTCACGTCGCCGTATTTTGGTTTGAACATCATCAGCTCCTTTGCGATCGCGATTCAGTTGCACAATTAGTGCTCGCCGAACGAATGTGCAACGGCGACGAACCGTCGTTGAACGATCGGTTAGGGTTTCGCTTGCGCGATCGTGCCAAGATGCGCGATTCTTCTGATGGGAGAACGAAACGATGCACGATCTCGTAATTCGAAACGGCAAAATTGTCGATGGCAGCGGAGCGCCTGCGTTCAACGGCGATATCGCGATCGACGACGGCGTGATCACCAGCGTCGGCGCGAAGGCTGGCGCGGCAAAGAGAGAAATCGACGCGAGCGGGATGCTCGTCACGCCGGGATGGGTCGATATCCACACGCACTACGACGGCCAGGTCACGTGGGATCCGTACCTCAGCCCTTCGAGTTGGCATGGCGTTACGACGATCGTCATGGGCAACTGCGGAGTCGGCTTCGCGCCGGTGCAGCCGGGGCAGGAAGAATTCCTGATCGGGCTGATGGAAGGCGTCGAGGATATTCCGGGCAGCGCGCTGTCCGAGGGAATCAAGTGGGGCTGGGAATCATTTCCCGACTACATGAACGCAATTGAGAAGATGCCGCGGGTGCTCGACGTCGGCGCGCAGATGCCGCACGGATCGCTGCGGACCTACGTGATGGGCGAGCGCGGCGCGCGCAACGAGGAAGCGACGGCTGACGATATCGCGAAGATGGCGGCGCTCGTGCGCGACTCGCTCAGGGCCGGCGCGCTTGGATTCACGACGTCGCGCACGATGCTGCATCGCGCGAAGAACAAGGACCTGGTGCCGGGAACGTTTGCCAGCGAGGCGGAGTTGCTCGGGATTGGGCGCGCGATGGGCGACGTCGGGCATGGTGTGTTCGAGATGGCATCGGACTTGGTCGGCGCCGACGCGACGATGGAGTGGATGATCAAGCTTTCGACCGAGACCGGGCTGCCGATTACGTTCGCGATGGCGCAGGTTGACAGTAATCCCACAGGCTTCAGACACATGCTCGAGCGGGTGCGCAATTACAACGCCAACGGCGCGCATCTGGTGCCGCAGATTCCGGGGCGGCCGACCGGGATGCTGATGGGGCTGCAAAGCTCGCTGCATCCGTTCATCGCGCATCCGAGCTACCACGCGATTGCGCATCTGCCGATCGATGAGCGCGTCGCGAAGATGCGCGAGCCGCAGGTCCGCGCGCGGATTCTCGCCGACGAGCCGGCCGCGAAAGATCCGGTGACGCGGTATCTGCTGACCAATTTTGCCAAGTACTTTGCGCTTGGCGATCCGCCCAACTACGAGCCGGCGCGCGAGACCAGTGTCGCCGCGCGTGCCGAGCGCGAGGGCAAGACTCCCGCCGAGCTGACTTACGATTTGTTACTGGAGCGCAACGGTCGCGAGCTGCTCTACATGCCGTTCGCCAACTACTCGGATTACAACTTCGACGCGCTGCGCGAGATGCTGCTCAATCCGGTGACCGCGCTTGGACTGAGCGACGGCGGCGCGCATTGCGGACTGATCTGCGACGCCAGCATGCCGACCTACATGCTCACGCATTGGGTGCGCGATCGCAGCCGCGGCGAGCGGCTGCCGATCGAGATGATCGTGAAGCGGCAGACCAGCGACACGGCGAAGTTTTACGGGCTGTGGGATCGCGGAGTGCTGGCGCCGGGAATGAAGGGCGACGTCAACGTGATCGACATGGATGCGCTGCGATTGCATCCGCCGCAGATGGTGTTCGATCTTCCGGCGGGAGGGCGGCGGCTGATTCAGCGCGCCGAGGGTTACAAGCACACCGTCGTGAGCGGCGAAGTTACGTTCGAGGACGGCAAGGCGACCGACGCGATGCCTGGCAAGCTGATTCGCGGCCCTCAACCCGCGCCGCGCGCGACGGCTTGAAGAAATTCGTACGCCGGTACGTCTCAGTTTGAGTTTTACGAATTTTCGACGGGATGAAGCGGAACAGGGCGGGAGTGGGTCACGGAAGACAGTTAGGTGGAGGATTGGGATCGCAAAAGCAACGCGCACCTGTGTTGTCAAAAGAAATGTAGTCCAGAAATTTTGCGGCTCCGCATGAACCCCTTGAGATCACCAATAGGAAAGCGATCAGAATCACCGCCGTCGAGCTGACGAGAATAGTCAGCAACGTCATCAGACCGATTTCGAGGCGACTGAACTTCACGACTCTTCCCTTTCAAACCGAGAGACTACCCGAACGCCTATAGCCTTCAAACAGGGAAGCTGCTACATAGAAGAAGCGCGAACTCGCAGGAAAGCACCAACGATGAATCCGAATATCGAAAGGGTCCGGGAGAATTCCCGTGGTGGTGTGTCTGCGACGTTCGGTCATCATTGACTCGATAGTCTAATAGGAACGCTTCAGACGGCCACGGGTGCTAGCACTCCGTGGCCGTTTTGTTTTTTGGCGGGACGAAAAACGCATGCGCGTTGAAGGCAGGTAAATCGATGCTGGTAGAAGTTGAAAATCTGGGCAAGACATTCGGCGAGTTTCACGCGGTCGACAACGTCAGCTTTGGAATCGAGCGCGGCGAGATCGTCGGCCTGCTCGGAGCGAACGGGGCCGGCAAGACGACGACGATTCACATGATCCTCGGCTTGATCACGCCGACTTCGGGGCGCATCAGCATCTTCGGCAAGTCGATGGCGACGCATCGCGGGGAGATCCTCGAGCACGTGAACTTCACGTCGCCGTACGCGACGTTTCCGTTCCGGCTGACGGTGCTCGAGAACCTGAAGGTCTTCGCGCGCATCTACAATCTGAAGCGCCCGCGCGAGCGAATCGACGAGCAGCTCGAAAGGTTCGGAATCACCAAGCTGCGCGACAAGCCGATTTCGGGGCTGTCGTCCGGCGAGGGTACGCGGGTCGGATTGTGCAAGGCGTTCATGAACGATCCGAAGCTGCTGCTGCTCGACGAGCCGACGGCGTATCTCGATCCCGAAATCGCGTGGCAGGTGAAGAACACGCTGCTCGATGCGCAGCGCGAAAAGGGCACGACGATTCTGTACACGTCGCACAACATGGACGAGGTCGAGCGGATGTGTAAGCGGATTATTTTTCTGCATCACGGGAAAGTAATCGCGGCGGGCAGTCCGATCGAAATCACGCAAGCGATCCTCGAAGAGGAACGCGAGGAGCCCGCGCTGGAGGAAGTCTTCATGCGCGTGGTCAAGGGCAAGGCAGCATGAAGTTACATCGAGTCAACGCCGTCATCGCGCGGCATCTATACGAGTCGCGGCGCAACTTCGATCGCGTCGTCGACACACTCTGGTGGCCGGTGCTCGACATCGTCATGTGGGGCTTTTTTTCGATTTACCTGACGCATGGGAAAGGGCTGCAGCCCGGTTTCGTGAGCATGATGCTCGGCGCCGCGATCCTGTGGACCATGTTCTATTCGTTCCAGCGCGACATGGCGGTCGCGTTCATCGACGACTTGTGGTGCCGCAACCTGATCAACCTGTTCTCGACGCCACTGATGCTGTCGGAATACATGGCCGGGATTATCGTCGTCTGTATTCTGAAGGTGATAGTCGGAATGACCGCGGCGTCGGCGATTGCGTGGGCGGCGTGGTCGTTCGACGTTCTGCCGTGGCTGCCGAAGTTCATTCCCTACATCGCGAACCTGTTGATCTTCTCGCTCGCGGTCGGCGTCGCGATCACGGGAATGGTTTTTCGCTATTCGACGAAAGTCCAGGCGCTGGCGTGGGGGTTTGCGGGCCTGCTGATGCCGGTGTCGTGCATATTTTATCCGGTGTCGTCGCTGCCGAAGTGGCTGCAGGACGTCGCGTGGATGATGCCGATGGCGCATTCGTTCGAAGGGATGCGGCAGATACTCGCGGGTAACGGATTCTCGCCGCTGCATTTCTGGTGGGGCGCCGGGCTAAATGCAGTCTACTTCACGATGGCGCTGATGTTCTTCGGCTGGATCTTCGAGAAGGCGCGCAACCGCGGACTACTGGTGAAGCAGGAGTAGAGGCGAACCACCTCACCGAGCTGACTCGGTCGGACGATCACCTTATGAGCAGGTTACGGATCGTGCGAGTCCAGGAGGCAGGCTCGGTGAGGCAAACAGGAATGGGCTCAAATAGAGAGTTGCGCGGGTTGAAGATCACAGTAGTCTTGCTCAATTCCTGCGCCATCGAACTGGCCTGAATTCCTGTCATGTGATTTCCCATCCATCCGTATCCTCCGGCAGCATTTCCAGGCGAGACCAGCAAGACTCGTCCGTCTCTCAGCTCGACGACCGGACCAGAGGCGGCGCGGAAGGTCATTCCCTCGATCGTGTAGAAGGTACCGGGCAGTGGATCGTAAAGTGCTGCGGCGTACGGGTGCCGATTGAAATCGGCTGTGTAAAGAACCTTGCCGTTCTGGAGCAATGTGAGTTTCTCGTTCCGGTTGCCGCGAAAGTCGGCGAGGTCGGGTGGAAGGCTACCCGTCTCGTGAAAGCTATTGTCTTCCGGGTCGTAGATTTCGGCGCTGTCTAATTCCCGAGGCGTCGAGAGCCATTTGTACTTCCCATATCCGCCAACAAGCAGAACATTTCCGTTTCTCAGCATCACAGTAAGCGGATGCCACCGGGCGACCGTAGTGTGAGGGGTCGGCACGAGCTTTCCTGCGACCGGATCGTAAATCTCCTCGATGCCTGGCGGAGGTATTGTGTCGTGCTCGGTGTTGCCTCCTTCGCCACCGACAATAAACACACGACCGTCGCGCAGTGTCGTCGCCGAGTATGGAAACCAGCCGTAGGGAAAATCTCCAGCGGAGGAGAAGGACTCCGTTTGCGGGTTATACAGTTCTGCGCTCGAACTGTCGGCCCCGAAAATGAGCACCTTGCCGTTCTTCAGCAGGACAGTCAGCGGGTTGAACTCGCGCTGAAGTGTTCGACCGACCACCTTGGTTCTGCCTGTCGCCGGATCATAAACGACCGCTGGGTCCCGTCCCCATCCGCCGACGATCAGCACTTCGCCGTCTTGCAGCAGTGTTGGAGTGCTATACGCGGTGAGACCGCGCAAGGACTCAATCGTTTCGAACTCGCCGGTTTTGGGATCAAACAATTCCGGTGCCGGTGCGGGATCTTTGGGTCCCAGCCTTTGACCGCCGGTGAAAATTACGCGTCCGTCCGGGAGTACCAACGAGTTGTAATCCTGCTTCAGCGCGGCCATGGCGCCCGTGTAGCTGAACCCGTCAGTCGATGGATCGAATAGGACTGCGTTCAGCGTTTCCTGGGGGCCCATCGCTGCTTCGGGCCGGGGAGGTCTATCACCGCCAAGCCAGCCGACTAGCCTTTCACTCGAGGATCGAGGGTCGCGGTCGGATATGTCCGCGTGAAAGTTCGGGTCACTGGTGAGAAGAACGCGACCGTCCTTCAGAAGGGTCGCGACCATCGAATGCGCTCGCACGGGTAGAGTGAGAATCGCAGCGAAAGCGATCATGAAGACTCGCATCGTGTGGCTCGCGCGTCGCGCTGAACGAGTACGCATCTTGATATCGTCCAAATCTCCCGCCGGAGATTTAATCGACGCACGCGAAATTCTATCTGGGCGCGCTCCCGGTCTTGTCGGGGAAGGCGCCTAGCTCGACGGCCTTGGCGAAGAGGGCGGAGATGGGCGCGTCGGGTGGTTCGGGCAAGTCGCCAAGTGCGCGCGGCCATGCGATTGGAGTCACCGGGCTGTCGATCGGGGCGCCGATCTCGATGTGGTAGCGCTCGACGGAGTCGTGCGGGAAATTATTCTTGCGGGTCGAGCCGTCGCGGAAAAAGATCATCGTATGCACGCGGCGCGTGCGCGTCCCGAGGTTGGGCTTGGCCATGTGCACCGTCAGGCCGTGATGGAACGCGACGCCGCCGCGCGGCACTTCGACCCAGACTGGTGGCGTGTCTTTGATCTCCGGCATCTTCAGAATTTCGAGCGCATCCTCGGGCTTGAAGATATTGACGAACGCCTGCAGGCCGACCGCGTGCGAGCCCGGCACGTATGCCATGCATCCGGTCGCGTGCGTTGAGCCGTCGAACGGAATCCACGCCGTGATCGTGTCGGTCTCGACCATCGGCCAGTACGGTTGATCCTGATGCGGGTCGGTCAGGCGGCCGCCGGCTTCCTTGTACAGCGCCTGATCGTGCCATAGCCGGAGCCGATCGACGCCGACGAGGCGCGCGGCGGTCTCGCAGACAACCGGATGAAACGTGAGCGGGCGCACTGCGGGTGTGTCTTCCCAGAGATTCATGCATTGGATGAACGACTGCTCGTAGGGCGTCTTCTCGCCGAGCTTGCGATTGTCGAAGCGCTTGCGCCGCGCGACGGCTTCATCGACGGCGGCGCCGTAACGATCGAGTTCGTCGATGCCGAGCAGGTCGGGCACCATGACGAAACCGTCGCGCCGGAACTGCGCGGCATACGGCGCGATCTTGTCGGCAAGGGTAGTCACGGTTCCTTCTTACAGCAGGCGATGCGCGCCCGCAATTCTCAGAGTTCCGCCTTGAACGCGACGCGGTCGGCGCCGGAGTAGGACAGGCGCATCGGCCGAACGCGGAGCATGCGCAGCGTCGGGTACTTGAAGAACGGCGCTTCGAAGGGGCTCTTCTTGAGAAATAATTCTTTCAGCAGGTCCCATTCGGCACCGTCGCGCGCGATCTCGCTGGCGATGCCCTTGATCAGCACGCGCGAGATCTCGAACGTTTCGACTTTGCCCTTTTCGCGCGCGTCCAGATAAACCGTGACGTGCGGGTGCTTGAGCAGGTTCTGAAACTTTTCGGACGCGTCGTTCATGATGAAGAGCAAGTCGAGATCCGGCGTCTCGGCGAACGCCTGCATCGTCGCCGTCGGCCACTGCTCGCCCTGAGTGACAAGGATTGCGACCTGCACCTCGGCCAGCAACGCGGCGACTCTTTCCTTTTGTGCAGCTTCCACCCGATTACTCCACGACAGAAATTTTCGCGCGACAGAGACTCTATTGCATCGTCAGGATGATCGAAGCAAACGGCTCGCTTCAGTGCTGTAAAATTGACCTGTCACTCCATACCATAAATTGACTGCAGAATCGGCTGCGAAACAGGCAAGAGTGGAACGCTTTGTGTCCAAACTCTACAAGGATAGTTCAAAACAACCAAATTTCTTTGACTCCTAGGCAGTTTGCAGTCAGTATTCCCGATGGGTGGGAGTTCGTTTTCGTACGCAAGTGGGGCTGTACGCCCCGTTACAGGGAGGATGTTCATGAAATCATCGTTGCGAGGTCTTTTGATGGGATCGTTGGGAGCGGTGGCGCTGACCCTCTCTCTTTTGGCGATGTCTGCGGTGCATGCAGACGAACAGGAAATTGATTTGAACGGCGAGCGGGTTCAGGTTGTCCACACCGGTGGTGACAACACCGATTTCACGAATTTCAACATCACGTTCACGAACTTTGGCGAGGGCGATTGTGACGGCGGGCAGGATGACGCGCTCGCGTCGGGGATAGACGTCGCGTTGGCACCGGGCGCTTGCGAATCCGTTTGCGACGGCAACGCGGCTTGCGTGGTCGACGCGCCGATCGTCCTGTTTCCATTTGAATATTTCATCGGGCCATTCGTGCCGCATACCGTCGGCAAGCAAACCTGGGGAACCTTCTTCGCGCAGAATCCGCCCGACCTGGGACCGGGTACAGTGTCGGCGAGAATTTCGTTGCTCTCGAAACCGGTCGGTGGTTGCGGCACGTGGAACCTGAATGTCGAGGCAACCGGGCTCGACCTGTCCTCGATCACGTCCAATCCGATGTCGCTGTTTCTGAACGACGCAGACGAGTCCGGGCCATTCTGCTTCACTATCAACAACGCGATTATTGGCAATCCGCCGATTCCGCTGACGCCAATCCCCCGTCGTGGGGTTCGCCGCAGCAGGTAAGACATCGAGACTCGAGTAGCGATCTGATCGAATAAAGTTGAAGGCCGCGCCGGAGCATGCTGGCGCGGCTTTTTCTTGCCTCGTTGCCGCGAGAAGAGAGCGACTCGCCGAGCGGCGGTTGCATCTTGCGGCGCGCCGCTGATATTCCCCGTGCGACCGCCGCGCCGCTTAGATTCAACGATGTTCATTGACCGAAAAGTAATCGCCGCCGCTATCGCGTTCGCAGTGCTCTCCATTGCTGCACCGCCGTCGTTCGGCGCGCAGGAAGACGCGAACAATCCGGAACTCGTTCTCAACGCGACGGCGCAGAAGAAATTCGGCGCGCTGAATCCAGCTGAGCGAAAGCTCATGCACGCCGCTCCGTTGCGCGACGTGCCGTGGTTCGGTCCCAATGACGATCCGGACACGGCGCCCAACGATCCCGCGCACGGCGAGAGTTGGGGAATTGAACGCACCGTGCGCGCGGGTTTGATCGCATGGCTGCTCGGCGACCCCGATGCGTCCCGACTCGTGCATCCAAGCGGACTCGCGCTGGCGGGCGCGCGGATTACCGGCACAATCGATCTTTCCTACGCCACCGTGGACAAGCCGCTGACCCTGATCCGCTGCTACGTCCCCGACGGGATCAACCTGCTCGCCGCCCATCTGCACGACATCACCGTGCGGCGTTCGCGCACCGGCGCGGTATTCGGCAACCAGGCGAGCATCCACGGCGACGCATCGTTTATCCTGGGCGACTTCGGGCCGGTGAGTTTCATGCGCGCGCAAATTGACGGGACTCTCGATCTAACCGGCGCGCGAATCTCCAATCCCGGCGACGACTCAGTCAACCTGGTCGAGGCGAACGTCGCGGGCGACGTCCTGCTTCACGACGGCTTCACCACCGACGGCATCGTGTACGCGCGCCTGGCGAAGATCGGGCACGATTTCAGCGTTCACGGCGCCGAGTTCAAGGGTGACGGCGAACTCGACGCCGAGCGCGCCGTGATCGACGGCACGTTCTACTGGGTCGACGTGAAGCATACGGCGAAGACGGTGCTCGACCTCGAGGACGCGCACGCCGGCGCGATCTGGGATGACGAGGCGAGCTGGCCCGCGCCCGGCAACCTGAACGTCAACGGCTTCGTGTATGGCGATATCGCCGGCGGTCCCAGTGACGGCACGTCGCGCCTGCAATGGCTCGCGCTGCAGCCGCCGGAATACCATCCGCAGCCGTTTCGGCAATTGGCGAAGGTGCTGGCTGAGATGGGGCGCGACGACGGCGCGACTCAGGTGCGCATCGCCAAGGAAATCGCGCAACGCAGGTTCGGTCATGAGAGCCTCGCGCAGAGGGTGTGGAGCGTGATGATGCAAGTCACGATCGGCTTCGGCTACAAGCCGCTGCGCGCGCTGTGGTGGATCGCGGGCTTCGTCGGGCTGGGCACGATTCTGTTCGGATGGGGCTACCGGATGCGCATCATCACGCCGACCGAGGAAGCCGCCTACCGGGAGTTCGTCGCGAACGGGGAAGCGCCGCCGCACTACCCGGTGTTCAATCCGCTGGTCTATTCACTGGAAAACTTTCTGCCGGTAGTTGAGCTGCACCAGGACAAATACTGGCGCCCGAATCCTCGCCACAGTGTGCGCGGTCGGGCGACGCGCGCTGGCGAACCGAACGATGCAAGCCCGATCCCAAGCCGGCTGCTGCGATGGTACCTATGGCTGCACATCCTGGCCGGCTGGACGATCACGCCACTGCTGTTCGCCGGCCTCTCAGGATTGGTGCGCCCCGACTAGATCTTCTTCGAAGATTTTTTCTCGTTGGCCGCGGTCGCGCGTTCGGTCACCATCGCGGCCATGGCGGCGAAGCGTTCCTGACCTACTGCGATGAACAGGCCGTCGGCTTCGGCGGTCGGGACGCCGTTTGCTGATAGCGTGCCGTGGGTGAAAATTTTGCGGCCCTCGACGCGATCGACGAACGCCTCGAAGACCAGTTCGGTCAGCAGCGGCGTCGGGCGGCGGTAGCGAATCGTCAACGTGCCCGTCATGCCCGGGCTGCCGGTCAGCGATTGCGCCATGCCGAGAACTTCGTCGAATGCGGCGGCGAGAAATCCGCCGTGCACGTGTCCAGGAGGACCTTCATACGCGACGCCGAATATGCCGCGCCCCTCGACCTTGTCGCCGAGCACGGCAAGTCGAATCGGCGGTGCAAGCGGGTTTGAGATTCCGATCAGCGGGCTGTGATCGAAAAACGCATGCGGATCGCCGGCGTTGGCGCTCTCGGCGAAACCCTCGTAGCTGCGCGAGATTGGATACTTCGACAGGCGCTTGGCGTAGCGCTCGAGTGCGTCGGCGGCGGTTGATAAATCTTCCTCGGGCGCGGCGACCTGCACCAAATGGTCGATCACTCGACGCATCGCGTTGGCTAGCCGATGCGCCTGCGCGCGCCGTCCGGTCGCAGGCGCCTGGCTGATGGCCCACGCCGCATCGAAATCTACAGTTGGATCGCTCATGCTTGATTGCTCATTTTTACCCGGCCGAATTGTTGCAAATTTTGTTGATCGTAGCCGCCGCGTTACGGTCAATCTACGGCAAAGGCGGCGAGTTGAACCGGCACCGGTTATGCTTCGTATTATAATAAGATGAAACCGAACTCGATGCGGACCCGTGTCTTCATAGTATGTGCAATTGCCTGCGCCGTGGCTTCGCTGGGCGATCGATTCGCCGGCGCGCAGAGCACCATGGAGGTCCCGGGACCGAACAATCAGAATCAGCCGAACATTCCACAGCAGCAGCCACCGCCGCCAATCATCAGGCTGGCGCCGTCCGGCGGTGACAGCGGCAACACGATTCAGTTGCTGCCAGGCTGGAATCAACCTCCCGCGCAGCAGCAACCGGCGACGACACCACCGCCGCCGTCAGCGCCGCTCGTCAACGTCGCGCCGATGACGTCGCAAACAGCGCCCGCACTGCCTGCAGTGTTCAAAGGATGCTGGCAGGGCGAAGTGGTTCAGCTCGATTGGATCAGGCGCGAACCGAGCGCGCCGAAGATCGGTTTCTGGACGCCGAAGACTTACCGGCTCTGCTACAAACGCGTCGGCGACCGGCCGTTCACGCTCACGTTCACCGAAGCGCGCATCGAGCCGAACGAGAAGATTATCAATCCGCACGGCAACGTGGTGCCGATCTCGACTGACGGGCGCCAGTACGCGTCGATGCGATCGCGGCTGTATTTCGACGAATACAAAACGCACGCCGACGGCTTGTCGCCGACCTTCGCAGTCGATGAAAACACCAATCTCGATTGCCGCATTGCCGGCGACGATATGGTCGTCAGCGCCGATGTATTTGGTACTCGCGACGGCGAGCCGTGGTTCCGTGCGCATTGGCGCGCCGACTTTCGCAAGTCGGAAAATTAATCGACGCGAGCATCCGCTTGCCTCTCAGACCCGCGTCGCTTAATGATCGCGCATGCCGACTCAGCAGCTCGATCCCCAGATGAAAGTTATGCTCGACGTGTTCAACGCGGCGGGTCCGATGTTCCTGCGCGCGGAAACGGCGGAGCAGGCGCGGGCCAAGATGCGCGCGCTGCTCGAGGCGAACCCGATTCCGCCGCCGGAGATCTATCGCGTCGAGGATCGGCATATCCCGGGTCCGGCCGGCAATATCGCGGCGCGCGTTTACACGCCGGCTGAGGGGAATCCACCGCTGGGCGTGCTGGTTTATTTCCACGGCGGCGGATGGGTGCTCGGCGATCTCGAAAGTCACGACCGCGTATGCCGCGCGCTCGCCAACCAGGCGGGCTGCGTCATCGTGTCGGTCGACTACCGGCTCGCGCCGGAACACGCTTTTCCGGCCGGCGCGGAGGATTGCTACGCGGCGACGAAGTGGGTGGCCGAGAATGCGGCGTCGCTCAACGCGGATGCGTCGCGGCTCGCGGTCGGCGGCGACAGCGCGGGCGGCAACCTGGCGGCGGTCGTCTCGATGATGGCGCGGGATCGCAGCGGCCCCCCGATCAACTTCCAGCTGCTGTTCTATCCGGTCACCGATTGCGCGCTCGATACTCCCTCGCAGAAAGAATTTGCCGCCGACGGCTTCGTGTTGTCGCGCGCCGACATGGAATGGTTCTGGAAAAATTACGCCGACACGGTGGCGGAAAAAAATAATCCGTACGCATGCCCGCTACGCGCGAAAAACCTGAGCGGACTCCCGCCCGCGCTGATCATGACGGCCAGCCACGACCCGCTGCGCGACGAAGGCGAGCGATTTGCCGAGCGCCTGATCGCCGCCGGCGTCAAGACTACGTGCACGCGCTACGAAGGCGTCACCCACGGCTTCGTCAGCTTCGCCGACGGCCTCGACAAGGGCAAGGAAGGCCAGCGCCAGGCAGCCGACGCGTTGAGAGTTGCGTTCGCGCGCTGAGGTTCTGCTCGACGAGTCAGTTCTTCGGCGGCGCGATCAGTCCCGCCATGAATTGCGGATAGCGGAAATCGAACTTGTCGTGTTGCTCGATCGGGTTCCAGTCGTCCGTTCCTGCCCATGACCAGGCGCCGCGCATGTTGATTGCGACACTGAGAGCCAGCAGAAAAAGCGCCGCCGCAATTTCGGTCCGGTGATGCGACGGAGCCGGCGCACGGCGCATCGCGTCGAGCCCGAGGATCGCCAACAGCACGAACCACGGGATCGCGTCGGTGAAAAATCGCGGCCCGAAGCACCATCCCCCGGTCCAGCTTTTGTTCGTACTCAACGCGACTGCGATTCCGGCAATTTGCACGATTGCGAGAAGCGCGAGGCCCTTGTGCGGCAGCAGTTTGCGGTAGCGCGCCACCAGGTAAATCACGAACAGCGTGGCCGGTACGAATATCAGCAGGCCGCGTCCCGGGCCAATGAGGTTGAGCGTCAGCGGCATGAACATGTCGCGAAATTGCAGCCGCGAGGACGCGTAGTACGGCGGGAGGATCGTGCCGAACACCGACCACGTGTACGCGACGAACGCCGCCAGCCATCCGCCGAGCGTCGATGCGTACGCGATGAACTGTGCGCGATGAAGCCACCACACGTAGGCGCTGACGGCGACGATCGCGATCGAGCCCGTCGGCCGCACGTAGTAGGTCCACGCGACCAGCGTCGCCAGCCAGACCGGATGAATTCGTGCGCCCCGATTCTCCGAGCTCAGGAGCGAATGCGCGATCAATCCGAGCAGAAAGATTTCCCACGTATGCGCCCAGAGGCCGCGCGTCGCGGTGCTCATGATCTGCGTGCCCAGCGCGGCGCCGAGAGCGACGAGGATGCTCCAGGTTTCCGGCAGCATCGTCAGCGCCATCGTGAAGAAGATGCACGTCAGTCCCGCCATCAGGATCGACGCGATTGCGCGCTCGATTAGAATCTCGCCCCCCAGATCCAGGTGCCCGTCGGGTGTCGCCGCCGACACGCCCGCGGCGTTCATGATTGCGACCAGCGGAATCGAAAGCATCGAGCTGCCATGTCCAAAAAAATACGTGACGTGGCCGCCCGCCTTGACCAGTTGATACTCGAACGCTTCGGAAGGATCGCTGGCGTCGCCGGTGAGCCACGGCACCGGCACGTTGTAGTACTCGTCGAGATAGGCCGAGCGATGGTGCAGCATGCACTCGCTCAGCAGCGCCGTGTAGCGGGAATCGGAAACCTGGACGACCGGCGCGCCGAGGAACATCGCGAGCGAAAAGATGAAGACGAGAATCTGAAGCCTGACGATTTTGCCGCGCGCCCCGCGTTGTAACGACTCCCCCGCCATCTGCCTGCCCCACATCAGGCTAGCATTCCGCAATCGCCGCGCGAATCGCGCGCCTTGCCTGCTGACTGGCCGGCGCACGCTCCGCTATATTTCTCCGCGATGGCGACGCGACCTCGGCAGATCGGCAGCATCAAGGGTGACGGCAAGATTCACGGCGCACCGATCGGCGTTTTCGAGGACCTCTATCACTTCCTGGTGACGTGCTCGTGGCCCGCGTTGATCGGCATCATCGCCGCGTCGTTCTTCCTCGCCAACATTGTTTTTGCGACCGGCTACTACTTCGACCAGGGAATCGAGAATGCGCACTCCGGGTCGTTCGCCGACATGTTTTTTTTCAGCGTGCAGACGATGGCGACGATCGGTTACGGCAAGATGGAGCCGGTCACCCTGTTTTCGAACATCCTCGTTTCGGTCGAGGCGCTAACCGGACTGCTCGCGCTCGCGCTGATGACGGGCCTGGTCTTCTCGAAATTCTCGCGGCCGACGGCGCGCGTCAGGTTCAGCCGCAATGTGGTGATAGGCCCGCGTGACGGAGCGCTCAGCCTGATGATTCGCGCGGCCAACATGCGCGCCAACCGGATCGTCGAGGCCAATATCCACGTCGTGCTCGCCAAGCAGGAAGTGACGATCGAGGGCGACGTCGTGCGCCGCCTCTACGATCTCGAAACCACGCGCAGCCGCAGCGCGATGTTTGCGTTGTCGTGGACCGCGGTGCATCGAATCGAAGAAGGCAGTCCGCTGTTCGGCGAGACGCGCGAGTCGCTTGCGAATACCGCGCCGGAGATCATAGTCTCGATCATCGGGCTCGACGAGACCTTCTCCCAAACCGTTCACGCGCGGCACACCTTCAAACTCGACGAGATGATCTGGGGCGCACGCTTCGCCGACGTGCTCGTGCTCCATCCCGACGGCAGCAGGAGCGTCGACTACACGCGCTTCGATGAAATTGAAATGCTTACGCCCGCCAAATGACGCCTGTGCGCGATTGTTCACTCAGCTTGGTAAATCTGTGCATTATGAGTATTCGCCGCGCCGGACCAATTCCTCGCGCGGGTGGGGAGACAGGATGACTTCAGGGGAAGCGGGTAAATCCCGAAGATTTCTTATCGCGATCGCACGATGGTTCGATACCTCTGCGGGTGGCGCGCCGGCAGCCGACTTGCCCCAGAAGACCGACTGGTTTCGATGCATCCCGTTCGTGATCGTTCACCTGATGTGCCTGGGCGTGATCTGGGTCGGATGGAGCCCGGTCGCGGTCGGGGTCTGCATCGCGATGTATTTCATCCGCATGTTCGCGATCACCGGATTCTATCATCGATATTTTTCTCATCGATCGTACAAGACTTCGCGGGCCGGCCAATTCGTATTCGCCGTGATTGGCGCGACCGCCGTGCAGCGCGGCGCGCTATGGTGGGCGTCGCATCATCGGCTGCATCACCAGCGATCCGATCAGCCTGACGACGTACATTCGCCGCTCCAGCAGGGCTTCATCTGGAGTCACATCGGATGGATCACGTCGGAAGCGAACTTCCGATCCGAGCTGGGCGTCGTGCGCGATCTCGCAAAATTCCCCGAGCTGGTATTTCTCGATCGCTTCGACGTGCTGGTGCCGACGATTCTCGGTTTCGCGACTTTCGGGCTCGGTGCATTTCTCCAGCGTCATGCTCCCGGCCTGCATACGACCGGCGCGCAGATGCTCATCTGGGGCTTTTTCATTTCGACCGTCGTGCTCGCGCACGGGACCTTCACGATCAATTCGCTCGCGCACGTCTTTGGGCGGCGCCGCTACGAGACCAACGACGACAGCCGCAACAGTTTCACGCTCGCGATGGTCACGCTCGGCGAGGGCTGGCACAACAATCACCATCACTTTCCTGCCGCGGCGCGCAACGGGTTTTTCTGGTGGGAAATTGACATCACGTACTACACGCTCAAGCTGCTCGAAGCCTGCGGCATAATCTGGGACCTGCGGCAGGTGCCACCCGAGTTGCTCGATGAGGCGCTGCTCGACAAGCGGGGCATCGCGGTGGTCGCAAAGCCGTTCGCGAGTTCCGCCGCCGGGGCGTCGTCAATCCTGTCGGTGCTGCCATCGGGACCATCGCTCGAACCCGCTGCTGCGCGGCCGAGCCTCGAATCCGCAACCCCCGCGCCGTAACTCGAACGACCCTCGAACGCGGTGTGTGACACGGTCGGAACTGTCAACGGAATTGCAATTGATTCGCTGCCGGCATTGGACGTTACAGTCGCCAAGTCCAAGAAGCACTAAGCAGTCCTGAAAGAGAAATACTTGCGCAAGCCGCCCGGCCCGTGCCGGGCGGTTTCTTTTTGGGCGCGTCTGCGCTTGCGTAGCGATGCGGCTGCGTGTAATTCGATGCGTCGAGATGGCCAAGTCTGATTCCATTGTTGCGTCGGGTGTCGATGCGGCGCGGGCGCGACGTCCCGCGATACTCGATCGTTTCGCGCGCGGCGCGGTTCTGAGCCGCCTCGCGGGAGTCAAGGACGGGCGCATTGTAGTTGAAGACGGCGGCGAGCGGATACCGCTCGGCCAGAGCGCGGCGGACGCCGATTTGCGCGCGACGATTCGCGTCAACGACCATCGCTTCTATTCGGATCTCGCGCTCGCGGGCAGCATGGGCGCGGCCGAATCTTACATGGCCGGTTCGTGGACGACTGACGATCTGACTGCACTCGTGCAGATCATGATTCGCAACCGCGAGGTGACTGAGGGTATCGACGGCGGCCTCGCGCGGCTGGCGAATCCGGTGCGGCGCTTCATCCACTATCTCAATCGCAACACGCGGGAGGGCAGCGAGCGCAATATCGCGGCGCACTACGATCTCGGCAACGATTTCTTCGAGTTGATTCTCGATCGGACTCTGATGTACTCGTGCGCGATCTTCGAGCGGCCTGACGCCACGCTCGAAGAGGCAGCGATCGCGAAGGTCGATCGCATCTGCCGCAAGCTCGACCTGCGCGCGCACGATCATCTCGTCGAGATCGGCACGGGCTGGGGCGGGTTTGCGATTCACGCGGCGAAGAACTACGGGTGCCGCGTCACCACCACGACAATCTCGCGCGAGCAGCACGACTACGCGGTGAAGCGAATCGCCGCCGAGGGCCTGTCGGAGCGAATCACCGTGCTGTTCAAGGACTACCGCGACCTGACCGGCCAGTTCGACAAAGCCGTCTCGATCGAGATGATCGAAGCGGTCGGGCATCAGTTCCTCGATTCGTATTTCCGCAAATGCGGCGAGCTGCTGAAGCCGGACGGCATGATGCTGCTGCAGGCGATCACGATCACCGACCGCGAGTATGAAGCGTCGCTCAAGCGCGTCGATTTTATCAAGAAGTACATTTTCCCGGGCAGCTTTCTGCCGTCGGTGACGGCGCTGTGCGATTCGATCACGCGATCGAGCGACATGCGCCTGCTCCATCTCGAGGACATCACGCCCAACTACGCCGAGACGCTGAAGAACTGGCGGCTCCGGATGTTCAAGAATATCGAGCGCGTGCGCGCGCTCGGCTATCCGGAGGAATTCATCCGGATGTGGGAGTTCTATCTCTGCTATAGTGAGGCCGGCTTCCGCGAGCGGTATATCGGCGACGTGCAGATGCTGCTGACCAAGCCTGGATCTCGGCGCGAGCCGATCCTGCCGCGGCTGTAATTTTTTTTGGGTTGAGCAAAAATTTCGCCCGCCCCCCTTTTCTTCGATCTCTGCTTGGGCAGTTGACAGCAGCAATAACTAGATGGTAATGACTACCATCTAGGTTATGGAATTACAGCTGGTAAATGAACGGCGGCGCGGGCCTTACGCGGCCAAGCGGTTGTCGGAGTTCGCCGAGCGATGCCGCCGCGGCGGGCTCGCGGTGACGCCTCAGCGCCTGGCGATTATCAAAGTGCTGCTCGCTTCGGGGGAGCATCCGCGGGCTGACGCGATTTACGCCGCCGTGCGCGTGCAGCATCCGCATATTTCGCTTGCGACGGTGCATCGGACGCTCGAAACCTTGTGCGACGTCGGCGAGGCGCGCAAGGTCACGATGCTGCATGACAGTGCGCGCTACGACGGGAATATTACGCCGCACCATCATGTGGTGTGCGTCAAATGCAGGCGCATCCGCGATATCGAGATTCCGCATCTCGACCGCCTGCTGGCGGGGCAGTCGGAGTTGGGCGAGTTCACGGTGATTGGATCGACGCTTGAGATTCATGCGCTGTGCGAGGAATGCGGCGCCAAACGCGCGAAGGCGAAGCGGACCGGAAAGCCCCGCCACTGATTTTTAACCAACCAAGTCAAATCAAAAAAGTTCGAAGCAGGAGAAAAGAGAAATGCCAATTGATCACGATCTATCCGAAGGCAAGTGCCCGATGACGGGTGCTCGCAGAAACGCGGCGCCCGGACATCCGACCAATGCGGACTGGTGGCCGAATCAGCTGAACCTGAAGTTCCTGCATCCGCAGTCCCCCTTGTCCGATCCTATGGACAAGGACTTCAACTATGCTGACGCATTCAAGAGCCTCGATCTGAATGCCGTCATCAAAGACCTGCATGCCTTGATGACGGACTCGCAGGATTGGTGGCCGGCCGACTTTGGCCACTACGGCGGGCTGTTCATTCGCATGGCGTGGCACAGCGCAGGCACCTATCGCATCCACGACGGCCGCGGAGGCGCCGGAGCCGGCCAGCAGCGTTTCGCGCCGCTGAACAGCTGGCCGGACAACGCGAACCTCGATAAGGCTCGCCGGTTGCTCTGGCCGATAAAGGAAAAGTACGGTCGGAAGATCTCCTGGGCCGACCTCATGATTCTCGCCGGTAACGTTGCGTTGGAGTCGATGGGCTTCAAGACCTTCGGCTTTGCCGGCGGGCGCGCGGATGTGTGGGAGCCCGATGAGCTTTACTGGGGGTCTGAGAAAAAGTGGCTGGCGGATGAGCGCTACAGCGGCGACCGTGAGCTCGCGCTTCCGTTGGGCGCCGTTCAGATGGGCCTGATTTACGTGAATCCGGAAGGGCCTAATGGAAAGCCGGACCCGGTCGCTGCGGCGCGGGATATCCGGGAAACGTTCCGCCGCATGGCGATGAACGACGAAGAAACGGTCGCGCTGATTGCCGGCGGTCACTCCTTCGGCAAAACCCACGGCGCCGGCGATGCGGCCTTGGTGGGCCCGGAGCCGGAAGCCGCCGGTATCGAGGCGCAGGGCTTTGGCTGGAAGAGCAAATATGGCTCCGGCAAAGCGGCTGACGCGATCACCAGCGGGCTGGAGGTCACGTGGAGCACGACGCCGACAAAATGGAGCAACGACTTCTTCAAGCACCTGTTCAGCTACGAATGGGAACTGACGAAGAGCCCGGCCGGTGCGAATCAGTGGCAGCCGAAAAATGGCGCAGCCGCCGGTACGGTGCCGGATGCGTATGACAAGTCGAAGCGTCGCGCGCCCGCGATGCTGACCACTGACCTTGCTTTGCGGCTCGACCCTGCTTACGAAAAGATCTCGAGGCGCTTCTACGAACATCCGGATCAGTTCGCAGATGCGTTCGCCAAGGCGTGGTTCAAGCTGACCCATCGCGACATGGGGCCTCGATCGCGATACCTTGGCCCGCTCGTCCCCAGGGAGCCGCAGCTATGGCAAGACCCTGTTCCTGCAGTCGATCACAAACTGATCGGGGAGCAAGAGATTGCTGCGCTGAAGGCCGACATCCTCAAATCCGGATTGTCCATCTCCCAACTGGTCGCGACCGCATGGGCGTCGGCGGCGTCGTTCCGCGGCACCGACAAGCGCGGTGGAGCGAACGGAGCGCGCATTCGGCTTGCGCCGCAAAAGGATTGGGAAGCGAACCAGCCGGCTGCACTGGCGAAGGCGCTGCAGACACTCGAAGGGATTCAAAAGAAGTTCAATGCCGGCGGGAAGAAGGTTTCGCTGGCCGACTTGATCGTTCTTGGCGGTTCAGCAGCCGTCGAGGAAGCTGCGAAAAAAGCCGGGCACGACGTTAAGGTTCCCTTCGCGCCGGGGCGCACGGATGCTTCGCAGGAGCAGACCGATGTGACCTCCTTCGCCGTACTCGAGCCGACTTCAGACGGGTTCATCAACTACAACCGCAAAGGACAGGAAATACCGGCCGAGGAACTGCTGGTGGATCGCGCGCAGTTGCTGACGCTGACAGCCCCCGAGATGACAGTTCTGGTCGGCGGCTTGCGCGCCTTGAATGCAAACTTTGGGCAGGCCAAGCACGGCGTCTTCACCAAGCGGCCGGAAACGCTGACCAACGACTTCTTCGTCAACCTGCTCGACATGAGCACGCAATGGCAGCCGTCCGCCGGCGCCGAAGGCGTGTACGAGGGGCGCGACCGGAAGACCAACGAGGTCAAGTGGACCGGCACCCGTGTCGACCTGGTCTTCGGATCGAACTCGCAGCTGCGCGCGCTGGCGGAAGTCTATGGGAGCGCGGACTCGAAGGCGAAGTTTGTGAAAGACTTCGCGGCAGCGTGGACCAAGGTGATGAATCTGGATCGGTTCGAGCTTGCGAACTGACTTGCTCTGATCTCTGTGGAGCGGCGTTTCAAGTTTATCTTGGAACGCCGCTCATGCGTTTTGGGGTACGCGGCGACGGAACCTCTCCCCTGGCCCCTCTCCCTTTTGGAGAGGGGGAGAGACAGAGGCAGGAGCGAGAGTGGGTCTGGGTTGGTGGTGGTGATTTGGGAACCTAACCCCTAACCCCTTCCCCTAGTGGAAGGGGGACAATCGCGCAGAGAGATTGCGAAAGGGGCGCGCCACCTGACCCCTTCCCATAGTGGGAAGGAGGGAGGACCGGAGGCTTTTGGAAGGATGCTAGGCGGAAGTTGATTTCAAAGAAGAGTCAGGTTGGCGGATGGGCGAAGGACTAGCTGTGGCTCGCCCAAACCGACCGATCGCAGTCTGGCTGATATTTCTGTGGTACATGTTCGCTGCCTGCTGGACGCTGCTCGGTTTTGTCGTGATCTATAAGGGGCTTGTGCCGCTAACCGAGGCGCAACAGGCGTACATTGCGCACCTCAATTTCTTCGATTACGTAATCACGGCTATTGTTACTGCGCTAAATATCGCTGCGCCAATTCTCTTGTTCCGACTGAGCCGGACTGCCGTACCGCTGTTTGCTGCTGCTTTCGTATTAAATCTCGGCACAGTTATCCGCGCGGTCTTTGGTTCAAATTGGACCGAAGCAATAGGTCATCACGGAATGGGAGGCTATCTCGGCCTGTTCATCGCTTTTGCGATATCGCTGTACGCGATCAGACTCCGACGACGCGGAATCCTCAATTAGGATATCCCACTTGATGCGGGATTTTTCGCTTCGCTCTGGAATGACACGACGGCAGGAAGTAAGGAGAGGAATCTTGAATCGCGCGCGGCGCGCTGGATAAGGTCCCTCACCTTCGATCCTCTCCCTTTGGGAGAGGGAAGAGCGGCGGCGGAACCTCTCCCCTGGCCCCTCTCCCTTTTGGAGAGGGGAAGAGATGGAGGCAGGAGCGAAGTGGGTTTGGGTTGGTGGTGGTGATTGAGAAACCTAACCCCTAACCCCTTCCCCTAGTGGAAGGGGGATTGGATTTGGAGAAACGCGTTTCCGCGTGGAAGGGGGACCGGAGAGAGAAGGGGGCGGAATCTTGAATCGCGCGGTAGCGCTGTTAGTGGACCCTCACCTTGATCCTCTCCCTAACAGGGAGAGGGGAAGAGGGGAGCGGGACAATCGTCGAGACCTAACCCCTAATCCCCTTCCCATAGTGGGAAGTGGGACCGGACCTACGGGGGGGGCGGAATTTATTGGAGGCTGGAAATGCGAACGCCGAATCCGGGGGTCCGGATTCGGCGTTCGGCGGTTTTAGTGGAGTTGGTTTTAGCGGTCGCCGGAGATGCTCTCGGTCGGGCTTGCTGACGGGGTGAAACCCGCGATGGCGACGTCGACCGGAAAGTTCATCTTGGGCTTCTTGCCTTCGATGATCAGCGTGGGGGCAATGTTGCCGCCGCCTGATTCAACTATCGCACCGATATCGGTGAACATCTCGAGCGAGTTCTTGTTGTTGTTCACGACGTACAGAGCGCCACTGGCCATGCCGAGCGCGACGCCTTCGGGACGCTTCAGCTTGGTGCTACCGCCCTGAATCTCGGCAAGCTTGGTGCCCTGGAACAGGAAAGCAGTGTCAGAGAAGTTCGTGAAGGGGGCGAAGATCTTGATGCTGTTATCGCCCACATCCGTGACGAAGATGATGTCATCGAAGAAATCCGAATCCGAGCTGACCGCGACCCTCGCCGGGTCAACGAAGTCGCCCGCAGTCGGACCGAGCAAACCTACGACGGCGCTGGGGAACACGTCGCCAGCCGCACCCGGCTCATAGACACTTACGAATCCGGGACCGCCTGCCGAGACAGCCGCTTCGTTGACGACAAACAAAAAGCCAGTTTCGTCAAATGCGTCGGCAACCGGACCGAGCAGGAAGCTGAGGCATCCGCCGATGGTGGCGTTGGCCGTGATTACATCGCCGGTCGTGTCGTCGAGCGCCGTTACCGGGTTGTTGTTGAAGGGCACGACGCTGTTGATGCCGGGGCCAAGCGTATTGACGTCGTACTCGGTAACGGTGCCGACGCTAAAGCCGGCGCCCGCGGGCGGCGCTGCGCAAATGGCCTCGCCGGAGTCCGGACCGATAACTGTAGGGAGAGTATTGGTGACTGCCAAAATTTCCCGGCCGGGATTAATCCCGTCGAAGGGGTCTTCAAATGCTGCACCCTGCGGGATGTCGATAGCCGTGGTGTTGGGCACGCCGAACGACACGTTGGGCGTTCCGATAATGCTTTCGGGAGCAGAGTTACCGTTCGCACCGCCCGAGAATATTTCGACGAAGCCGGTGCCGGCATGGGTGGACAAACCGGCCGCTGCGCCGAAGCCGGTGAAATCGAGAAGATCGATCGGAATCGTTATCGCGACGTGGTGGCTACTGGACGAGCTGACATTAATACCCTCAGGTCCGGTGCCGATACCCAACAGCGTGTTGCCGCCTTTGACCCAAAGCTTGGGCGAGGCAGTAGCGCCAGCGCCCGCAGCAAAAGTCTCGATGCTGCCGCTGAATGCGGAGCCGTAATTGCTCAAGGTGACAGAGTCGAGCAAGCCGTTGTGGCTGCTCGTGCTCTTCTTTGATTTCGCGAAGCTGGTGCCCGTAGATGCGAGCAGCGCAGCCACCGCGAGCATCGCGGTCACGACCGAAAGTCGACGAGCGATCCCCATAAACTTACGCGCTCCCCTGGGCGCCAACGAGATCCCATCCCTACCCTGAGTCATCGTCTGCATCCTTCCATGCGTCATTGTTTCTAACCCCCGCCGAGTCGAATCGGTGTCCCGTCTCCTGAGCCAATCAGCCTAGAAAACCCACGCGACCATCGGTTCGTTCCACTCCCCGCAAAGCGATGTTAAGCCTCGCCAAGGTCCGGAAAACCCCCCGGACGCGCATTCGGTGGTCGTACCTACACTGATCAGATAACAAATTCAAGTGCGACGTAATTCTTTGTTCACGATCGCACTGAGTGGTCATCTCATCTAACGACCCTGCGAATTGCGTCCATTCGAGACGGGACTTTATTCATTTCAACGGGAGGACTGCAAGTGCGGCTCGCGGGCGGCGGACTATTTGGGCATCTGATAGGCGCGATGCCTGATGAAGAAGCATCGGGCCGGAAGGCACCGCGTTGTGAAGATCGACGTGAGATCTGAAGAGCGCAGTAAGAGTCGAGGGCGAGTTTCGGCAGAGCGCGTCGGAATCTGGTGACGCGCGTATCAGCCATTGGTTGGAGAGGCGACGCGTTGCATCGTACGAAATCGAATCGGATGAAACCGGGAATTCCTACATCACTGAGCGCTTACCGCATTGTTGCAAATATATGACAGGCGCATGCACCCTTCTTGACAAGGTACGCAGGGGAATGGTAGCTAAGCCGCGTTCGTAGGTTCCTTGCTCAGGAACGGGGATTGTAGTGTCTGACGCTTGCCTGGTGAGCAATCAGGCGAGGAGTTCGACGTAACTCACGAGGGCTCCAGCTTGGGGGTGACTATGCAGAACGGGAATCAGGGATTCGGAGGAACGCGGTGGCGGAGTCTGATGGTGGCTGCCGTGGCGATGGTCGGAACGCTATGGGCATCCGCAGCGATGGCGACGATCACGCAGGGCGACTTTTCAGTATTTGGATTTTTCGAAACACGCGAAGCAGGCCACTGGGGCGAAGGTAGTTCGAGTCAAAACTCGACGCCGACGAAGCTGATCCATCCGACGGTCGGCACGACGTTCGCGATTCCCGGCAAGTCATTCGGGATCACCGGCGGCAGCTTCGATTTCAATCACTGGGATCTGGCCGAGGCGCGCCAACTGGCGGACATCCGGCCCGATTACCACACGGTCAAGAATTACAAACTGCTCGGCCGCTTCGACACGCTGTTCATCAAGGATGCGGATTTCTTCGCGTACTACCGTCCCTGGTATGACGCAGTCGGCACGCTGAAGAATCACGGCCGCGAGCGTCCGAACACCGACGCGGTTGAGTACTCGCATAGCCAGTCGAACAACAACGGCCTCGTGCCAGTTCCGTCGCTGCAGAACGAATACTTCAAAGACGATCTTCGCGAGTATTATTCGCAGCTGAACTTCACTGACAACTTCTCGGCTCGTATCGGCAAACAGCAAGTCATCTGGTCGGAAGCCGACGCGCTGTCAGGAACGGAAGTCACCAACCCGGTCAATGCAACGTGGCATGGAATCTACGGCGCAGAGTCGGCCGAAGACACGCGTACGAATCTCAGGATGGTGAAGCTCAATTACATCCTGCCCGACTTCCTGAAGACCGCGAATAACGAAGTTGAAGGTTTCTGGATCCCGGGCGACTTCGAAGGCGATACGATTAAGTTGCAGAGCGATCCGCGCAATCCGTACGTCGTACCTGCGCCCTTCGGCGGCGGATGCGTAACTTGCGGCAGCGGACCGGACGGAATCTTCCCGGTTAACGTCAACCAGAACGGGCAAGTCACCAACGCGAGCGAGGTTCCGAACTTCGGACCGAAGAATATGATTTTCCTGCCGATCGGACCGACGGTCGGAGGGAAAGCGTCGGGACAGTTCTACGATTTCTATTCGAAGAATCTGAGTCACACGCCTTCGAACTCGATCCAGAACAGCGAGTTCGGAGCGCGCTATTCGAGCTTGCTGCCGATTGGAAACGGGCTGCAGGCCAGCTTCATCTTCCTGTATGAATTCCGCAACGCGCGCGGCGAGAGCTGCGCAACCTGCGTCGCGAGCCAGGTCGGAGTGCCGGGTGCTTTCGCGGTTGCGCCGGGCACATTCGTCGTCCCCGGGTTCTTTCTCCACGGCCAGCCGCGTGCGGGAGTGCCCAAGGGCGGCAGCGTTATCCTGCTCAGCACGACCGATTACGTGCGCAACAAGTTCTTCGGCTTGACCGGAACTTATTACGACAAAGACCTGACCGACATCGTGTACCGCTACGACGTTCTGTATCAGCCTGACATCAACATCGGCGTTCCGGGCGCGTTCGATGCACGCGGATCTGAATGGACCCAGTTCACACGGTGGATCATCGCTGCTGACCGTCCGACGTATATCCCCTGGATATCGAAGCAGCACACGTTCCTGACGGCGCAGGTCACCGAGACCTGGTATCCGGATCGTCCGAACAATGCGACGACGCCGGTATCGTCTGCAGGTAAGGTTCGCGAGCTGAGCACGCTGGCGTTCCTCAACGCGACGAACTGGCTGATGAACGGACAGTTGACAGCCGGCAACCTGATCCTGTGGGACGTCGACAACAACGTCGGCGAGCTCGCGACGACTAACGTCTACCGTTATTCGCGCAACGTGCTGTTCGGATTGAACGCGCAGTGGTTCATCGGGCGAAGCGGCCGCTTCACCGATCCGTACGCACTGAGCCGCGCGCAGCGGTTCAACGAGCTCGAGTTCACGTTCACGTACGAAATCTAGAAAGTAGATCGGTTTGATCGGGCGGCGGTGGCATAAATGCTACCGCCGCCTTGTTTTTTGCGGCAAGATGTAGGCATTGTCGCGTCGGGGGCCCGCGACTATTTCGCGCGAGCCGCGCATAGCCGCGATGGACGACCACTCACAGACACATTGGTACCTGGTCCGCACCAAGACCGGTAAGGAGCGCTGGGTGCGCGATCAACTGGGCAACGCGGTGCCGGAAGTGTTTCTGCCGATGCTCAAGGCGAAGGTGCCGCGGTGGGGACGGATGGTGGTTTCGATAGCGCCGTTGTTCCCGTGTTACGTGTTCGCGCGGTTCGATCTGCAACAGCAATACTTCGACGTGAAATATATGGCCGGGGTGCGCGCGATCGTGTCGGCGGGCGCCGATCCGATCGCCGTGCCGGCGGCGATAGTCACGGAGATTCGCAGCCGCGGCGTCGACGACGTGATCGAAATACCGGACAAGCCGTTTGGCACTGGCGAGCGAGTGGTCGTGGTCGAGGGACCGTTTCGCGGCTTCGAGGCAATCTTCCAGCGCTATGTTTCAGGAGCGGAGCGCGTCGCGATCCTGTTGAGTGCAGTCGAGTCGGGCGGATTGCGAGTGGTGCTGTCGGCCTCGGCGGTCGCCAAAGATTCCTGACAGGATGCGGCCGGCGCGATCAACTATCTTCGCGATGCCGGTTTGCCGCGCGACGATAGTGTGCATGGCGTTGGCGAGCGCGTGCGCCGCTTGCTCGACTACTCCACCGGCGGTCGTATCGGTACAGAAGAAGGTGCAGGGGATATTGGGGCAGCCCAACGTCACTTCGTTTTTGGATGTGAGGTTCGGCGACTCGCTCTATCGCGTGCAGAACCGGTTTCCGAACGGCAGCCTCGAGACTGCGCCGTACGGCGCCGACACTTACCGGATCAACAATATCGAGGTGGATGGAATTCGTTATCAGCAAGTCAAGTACGAGTTCACGAGCTACTCGGGGATGCAGCTGGTGATGGCGTGGTTCACGGCGGACTCCGGTGGGAACGTGCTCGCGAAGCTGGTGGCGGCGGTCGGTCCACCAACCGAGCAGAACAGCGCCAAGGGCAGCGCGCCCGCCGACACAGAGGCGGTCTGGCACCTTCCGCATGGTGAACGCGTCGTCTACGACGGCCCGAAGCGATTCGTCGCCGTATTGGGGCCCGGTGGCGGTCCGCTCAAGCAGGACGCAACCGAGAGTGACGAAGCACTCGACAACAATCCGTAGCGAGGCACGGCGCTGCCGCTTGCGAGGGTTACCCTTTGCTTGACGCTTGTTTCAATAGCGTGTTATAACGCGCCTTCGGAGTTCTCGACGGTATTAAGCTAACCAGATTTGACCACGGCAGGGCCATGCTGGGGTCGTCGTCGGGCGGGCAATCTGGACGACGATCCGCGACTTCGGTGACGGGATTGGACAGCCCGGTGAGATGGGAGGGCGGACGCGCGCCGAGTCTGTCTGGGGTGCGTGAATCAAACGGTTGCCTGTTCGCGCATGATTGGGCTTCATCCTTACTTTAGTCGAAATTTTAGCTATCATGTCGCAGGCTTGAGCTTGGAACCCGAGGGATCGCGCCTTTTGGGCGAGATCCGAGGGGCCCGACCATGAGTAGTAGAATTAAACACACAGCTCTTATGATGTGGCCGGCCCTCGCCGTGCTGTTCGCAATCATTTTGTTATCGTCAGTCGCGCGCGCGCAGATGGATTCTGACGGTGGTGGGTTGAGCGCCGGCGGCCTGAACACCTCCGGCGGAGACGCAAGCGGTGACGATTCGCAGAATGGCGCGGTCAGCAACACGATGCGCCGCGGATGTGTCGATCCGACCGATCCAACTGCGGCGAATTCCGGCCTGCCGCCGTGCACCGATGCCGACAGCGGAACCGATGATTCGCAGGGCGGGCAATCGACTCTTTCGGGAGGCGCGGGTGGCGTTGGTGCTTCCGCTGCCGCGCATGGCGCGCAGGGCATGGGCGGTGCATCGGGTATGGGCGGCGCGCCGGGCATGGGCGGTGCGCAGGGCTTCGGCAATGCGCAAGGCTTTGCCAACACCGTTAACAAGCAGTCGATGGCGGCGGTGATCCAGCAGCTTGGACTCTCACCGGACGAACTCGGCAGCCTGAAGAATGAAATGGCGTCGGGCGGTCTCAGTCCCGATGACATGCAGGAGTTGTGTCTGCATTTTGCGGCGAAGCAGTTAAGCGCCGCCGACGTGACCGGCATCGCGAAGTCGCTCGGGCTGACGTTCACCGAGCAACAGCTTGCGCAGCTTAGAAGTTGTACCGGACTTGCTGGGCAGGGCGGCGGATCCGATGAGAGCGCATCGCCGGGCCAGCAGATGGGCGTGACGCCGTCGCAGTCGTCGTCGTCGTCGTCGAATCTGAATCAGCCCGCGTCGTCGGTTGAATCGCAATTCCGCGGGCTCGATTCGGCGGTCGCGCCGGCGGCGCCGAGCACGCGCAACCTGCAGCAATTCGGCTACTCGCTGTTTTCTTCGCGAGTCTCGACGTTCGCTCCTGTGGCCAACGTGCCGGTCAGCGACGATTACGTTATCGGTCCCGGCGACCAGCTCAAGATGCTGATGTGGGGACGAATCAACAACACGCTCAACCTGACGGTGGGCCGCGACGGCGCAGTGAGTATCCCCGAGATCGGGCCGATGCAGGTCGCGGGTCTGACTTTCGCGCAGACCAAGAAACTGATCGAGGATCACGCCGGGCAAATCACGGGCGTCAAAGTCGACGTCACGATGGGCAAGCTCAAAACAATCCAGGTCTTCGTCGTCGGCGAAGTCGAGCAACCCGGTGCGTACACTGTCAGCGCGTTGTCGCACGTATCGAACGCGCTCAGCGCGGCCGGCGGTATCACGAAGATTGGCAGCTTGCGCAAGGTCGAATTGCGCCGCGGCAATCAGCTGATCCGCACGATCGATCTTTACTCGCTGCTGCTGGCGGGCAACGAGCAGAGTGACGAGCAGCTACAGCCGGGCGACGTGATCTTCGTGCCGGTCATCGGGCCGGTGGTCGGCATGATCGGCGACGTCAAGCGTCCCGCGATCTATGAACTCGGCGCCAATGGCGAGCCGCTCAACTCGGTAATCAGGCTCGGCGGTGGAATCAGTGCGTTCGGCTATTCGCAGCGCGTGCAGGTCGAGCGGGTGGACGCGCATCAGAAGCGCATCGCGCTCGACATCGACTTGAACGACCTGCGATCGCAGCGCTTCGATATCCGCGACGGCGACTTGATCAAGATCTATCCCGTGCTGCCCACGCAGCAGGACATCGTGACGGTGCGCGGCAGCGTCAACCGGCCCGGCAAATTCGAATGGCATCAGGGGATGCGCGTGGCCGACCTGGTGCAGCTGGCTGAAGGAACGGCGCCGCATACATTTTTCAAGTACGCGCTGATTCGGCGCAAGGAAGGCAAGGCCAAAACGATTCGGCTGGTGCCGGTCGACCTGGGCGAGGCGCTGAACGAGAGTATCGGCGGGCCGCAGAATATCTCGCTCACGCAAGAAGACGAGCTGACGGTATTCAGCGAGTCGCAGATGAAATATCTGCCGATGGTGCAAGTCTTCGGCGAGGTGCGCAATCCCGGCTACTACGTGATGAGCGAGGGCATGCATGTTAGCGACCTGCTGTACCTCGCAGGCGGACTCAAGGACGACGCGTATCAGAAGTCGGCCGAGCTGGCGCGTACGCAGGTCGTCAACGGATCGCATACCAGCCACACTTTCATGGACGTCGATCTGCGCGCGGCGCTGACGGGTACGGACGAACACAATCCCGAGCTGATGGCGAACGATCAGCTGTTCGTGCGGCGCGCGTCGGACTGGCATCTGCCGTGGGTCGTGATGGTGAAGGGAATGGTGCAGCGGCCGGGCCCGTACACGATTCACGACGGCGAGAGGATCGCGTCGGTGCTCGAGCGATCGGGCGGCTTGCTGCCAGACGCGTATCTGCCGGCCACCGTGTTGATTCGCCAGTCGATCAAGCAGCTGCAGCAAAAGCGGCTCGACGAGGCGCGCGCGCGGTTGCAGCAGTCGATCGTGCGCATCCAGATGAATCCGGGCACTATGAACCAGTTGGCCGCCACCCAGAATCCCACGAATCAGAATCCCGCGACCAGTCCGCAAACGCTTGACGCGCTCGAACGCGTGCTGACGGAGACCGAAGGGCAGCAGGCGCAGGGCCGCCTCGTCATTCACATGCATCCGCTCAACGAGCTTGCCAATTCGCCGGACAACGTGGTGCTGGTCGATCAGGACCAGGTGACGATTCCGCGCCGGCCCGATGTGATCAACGTGCTCGGCCAGGTGTACAGTCCCAATGCGATCGTTTACCGGCCGGGGCTGACGACGCGCGACTATCTGAACCAGGCGGGCGGTCCCAATGAAGGCGCGGACCCCGATCACATCATGGTGATCAAGGCAGACGGATCGGTGATGACCGACGAGGGGATCAAGGCGAGCAAGGAATCGACGATGTTCCCGCTGTTGCCGGTAATTTCGGGCGGCCTGATGACGGCGCGGCTCGACCCTGGCGATACGGTGTACGTTCCTGAGAAACTGATTTACGAGAATAAGATGCAGGAGACGGCGACGGTGACGCAGATCATCGCTAATGCAGCGTCATCGCTGGCTGTGATAGGAATATTGGCGTCAAGTTTGTAGCGGAGCCGAGAGAGAGCGGGTGGGGGTTCGAAAAAGCATCATAGCGGCGGCGCTGTCGTTCGCGTTGCTGGGCGCGACCTCGGTGCGGGCGCAAACGAAGACCGATTCGCGCGCCGAGAACGACCGTTTGTTCCGCGCGGCGGCGGAGCTGTACAGCATCGATCCCGATCTGCTGGCGGCGATTGCGAGCGTCGAATCCGGCGGCAACGCCGAGGCGGTCTCGCCCAAGGGTGCGCAGGGCCTGATGCAACTGATGCCGGCGACGGCGAATCGGTTTCGCGTGCTCGACCCGTTCGATCCGGTAAGCAACACGCTCGGCGCCGTGCGCTTCATCAGTTTTCTGCGGCAATACCGTACTGCGCGGAGTGATGGCGCGCCTTTGAGTTTGCCGGAGCTGCTCGCCGCCTATAACGCGGGTGAAGGCGCCGTCGACAAGTACAACGGCGTGCCGCCGTATCCCGAGACTCAGCAATACGTGCGCAAGGTGCTGATCGCGTACTTGTTCCGCAACAGCCACAGCCCGCTTGCAGAGCGGCTGGGGGCGCGTCCAATCGCACAGGCGGATGCGATTCGGCCGATTCGCGAGAAGCCGTCGATCAGCCATCTGCAACCGGTGGTCGCGCGTCAGAAGAGTCCGTCGGCCGATTCGATGGACAAGATCACCGAGATTCAGCATCTGCGAGAACTCGAAATAAATCGGCAACAGCAGACCGCGAGCCGCACGGGTGACGTTGATGGCCCACGGTAGTATCGCGCGGCGCGCCGGCCGCATGAAGTTTCTGCTGATTCTGGCGGCGATCGCGATCGCGTCGATCGCGCGGCCCGCGTTCGCATCGACCTACGCGGCGTATATCCCGCTCGACAGTTCGATCTACGACGAACTCGCCACGCTCAACGACCTGGGACTGGCGGACAGCTACCTTTCGGAACTGCAGCCGATCAGCCGCGGCGAAGCGGCGCGCATCACGGTTGAGGCCGAGTCGAAGCTGTCGGAAATGCAGGAGCAGAACGAACTCGCGCGCAGTATCATCGGCGAGCTGCGGCTCCAGTTGCCGGACGAAGTGCAATGGATCGAGCAGGACCATGAAGACAACCTGCCGACGATGGTCCATCCGGTGGATCGCATCGAGGGCGAATACGTTTTGTCCGAGGGCAAGCGGCGCACGCTGAACACCGGCGCCAACGGGATCGATTTCCAGGAAGGCACGCCGCTGCTGCCGAACAACGACTACCTGTCGACGGATCAGGGCAGCAATGAAATCCTGCGATGGTCGGGATGGGGCGGCGTCGCCGGTTTCATTACTGGCTATGGCGAAGGCGCGCTGGCGGGCCCGATTACCGACAGTCCGAGCCAGGCGAGTCGCGCGCAACTGTTGACGGGCGCGATGGTCGTCAGCCTCGGCAACACGGCGATCTCGTTCGGACAGGAGGAGACGTCGTGGGGCGTCTCGCACTACAACCAGCTTTCACAGTCGAATAACGCGCGGCCGTTTCCGGCGTTGCGCATCCAGAATATTCATCCGGGACATTTGCCCGGCATCCTGCGTTACCTTGGGCTGTACCGATACCAGGCGTTTCTCGGCCAGCTGAACTCAGGACGGACGTTTTCGCGGCCGTGGCTTTCGGGCCACATGATTACGTTCAGAACGCTGCCGACTTTTGAATGGGGCCTCGAGCATACGATCATGTTCGGCGGCAGCGGCAACGACAATTACGGTCCCGGTGGATTCATTGGCGACCTGACGGGGCTTTCGACCGGTAATTCTTCGACGGCCAATACGAACTCGCGCTTCGGAATTTTCGCCAAGGTGTATATCCCGCGGCTGCGCAACACTCAGATCTATGCCGAAGACCTGGCGGAAGATTTCTTCAGGCTGGGCGGCAACAGCTCGATCAAGCTGCCGTTCAAGGGACCGTCGTACACGGCGGGAATCTTCGTGCCGGAAATCACGCGCGACGGCCGCACTACTGCGCGCTTCGAGTACGCGCTCACGGACAAAGAATATTCGCTGCATAACGACTCGCTGTCGTGGCAATACAACAACGCGCTGATGGGCAGTTCGCTGGGGCCGGGCGCGTGGCAGGTAAATTTCGAGATCGATCGATGGATCAACCTGCAGTCGCGCGTGGGCGTCGACACCTTTTATACGCGGCGCCAGGCGATTATCACGCCGACCTATCAGCCGGTTTTGCGCAACACCGAGACTGGCTACGGCGTCGCGTTCGACCTGCTGCGGCTGCCGTTGGAAATCCAGCCGCTGGCGAATTCGCTCGGCGAGATGAAGGCGCGGGCGGGAATGGAATACGTGACGGACATCAATTACACGAATCAAAGTTCTTTCCGTGCGCTGGTGCAGCTGAGCCTGGCGTTTACACCGGCGTGGGGCGGTCTCGTCTGGCGCTAGCAGCAACGTTCGGCCCGGCAAATTGATGGATCCTTCAGGCAGCAACGGATATGCGACGCCGTCCGCGGGCGCTCCAGGAGCGGGCGCGCAGGCGCGTCTCACCGAAGCGCAGCACGCAACGCTGCAACTGCTCTACTACATCGAGCTGCTGCGATCGCGATGGATTCTGATCGTGGCGCTCACGTTGGGAATCGGGATCGGCTACGGGCTGTACACGAAATATTTCACGGTAAAATGGTACCGCGCGCAGGCAATCCTCACGCCGGTGGCGCCTGAAGCGGGGCTGTCGCTTGGCACCGGAAACGGCGGCGACATGGTCGACGGGCTGGGTGGAGGAATCGCGTCGATCCTCGAAGGCGGCGGCGCCGATACGGTGACGCTGGCCGAGCGCTACGTGGCGATCATGAACAGCTACGCGTTCACGACCAACCTGGTCGACAAATACCATCTCGAGCACAACATCGTGGGCGTGCGCAGCCCGAGTGCGCCGACTGTGACGAAGTGGTCGGTGCATACGATGATCAGCGATCGATTCAGCACCGAGTACGACTACAAGAGCGGCAACCTGACTTTGTATTTCCTGGATCCGTCGCCGGTCGAAGCTCAACGAGTGCTCGGATTTTACCTGGACAGCCTGCGCGACAAGCTGCGCAACGAGGAAGTGCAGGCCGGCGCCAGCGCGGCGGCGTCGCTCGAGGAGGAAGTGCGCAAGAGTTCGGACGCGCTGCTGCAGACTCAGCTGTATGAATTGATGGCGCGGCAGATTCAGCGCGAGAAGATCGCGGAGGTGCAATCCGACTTCGCGTTCAAGGTGGTCGAGCCGCCGGTGGTGCCCGACTACTACTTCGAGCCGCGGGCGCGCCGCAATGCGACGCTCGCCGCTTCGCTAACTTTCGCGATCGTGTGCATCTGGATTCTCGCGGCGGACTTTATTCGCCGCGCCAAGGCTCAGTTCGCCGCGATAGAGCAGGGGCCGCGGGAACCGGCGAGCGAGGATCCATCGCCGCGTCCCGACGACAGCGAAGAAGTGCATCCGCGCTTTGTTCGCAATCTCCGCCCGAAAGCCTGACTCAGTATCGCGCGCGTTCCGCTCGTACAAATCGAAAATGCCGCTGGCTAGACAGCAAGCCCTTGCGGCCCGCACGCTGCGCGTGTCCGGCAACGCGATTCTGAAGGGCGCCGCTCGATGCGCGTGGCCGCGGCGGCGACCGCTCGACGCGAAGCGCGTATGCATCTACCGGATCGGAAATATCGGCGATACGGCGTGCGCGATTCCCGCGATGCACGCGATTCGGCGTGCGTATCCGGCGGCGCATCTGACGCTCGTGACCTCGCCGGGGAAGGCGGGTGCAATCGGCGCGCGCGAATTGATCGACGGCGTGAGCTGGATCGATGAGGTCGTCGTCTATCACGCCGAAGATATCGCCACTGCGCGCGGCCGGATCGAGCTGATACGAAATTTGCGCGCGCGCCGGTTCGATGTGTGGATCGAGTTGCCGGCGGTGGCGGCATCGCTGGCGACGCTGATCCGCAACCTGGCAGTGGCGCGAGCGGCGGGCGTGCGATGGGGCTTTGGCTGGCGCTACGAGCCAAGGTTTGCGGCGCCGTCGCAGACTCTTTTCGAAAAATTCCCTGACGAAGTAGAGCGGCTGATCGAGATTGTCCGCGCCGCGGGATTCGCAGCAAACGATCGCGACTTTTCGCTGGAGCTCGGCGACTCTAATCAGCGCACCGTGACGGCGTTGCTCGAACAATCGGGGATGGCGGCGACGGAGCCGATGATTGCGTTCGCGCCCGGCGCAAAGCTGGAACCGAATCGATGGCCAGTGGACCGGTTCATCGAGGTTGGGAAAAACCTGGCTGCGCGCGGTTGCGCGATCGTCGTGCTTGGTGGCGGTTCCGACGCGCCGATGTGCGAGCGGATCGCGAAAGCGATCGGCCGCAACGCGGCAAGCCTCGCAGGCAAGGCGACTGTGCGCGATTCGTGCGAGCTGCTCGCGCGCTGCGCGATGCTGATATGCAACGACTCAGGCGTGCAGCATCTGGCGGCGGCGGTCGGCACGCCGTGCGTCTCATTATTCACGCGTCGCGAGTTCCCCGGGATGTGGTGGCCGCACGGCTTGCAGCATCAAGTGCTGATGAAGGACGTCGAGTGCCACACCTGCTTTCTCGACGCGTGCCCCTTCGACAACAAATGCATCAAGGCGATCGGAGTCGATGAAGTGATCGCGGCGGCGGGACGAGTGCTCGCGCGGCAGCCTGATTCGAAGCCGCAGGTGGCGTGAGATGGAGCGCAGCTACCGCGTCGCGTGCCTGGTCAGTCATCCGATTCAGTACCAGGCGCCGTTGTTCCGTTATCTCGCGGCGCGGCCGGGAATCGAGCTGACGGTTTTTTTTCTCAGCGATCTCTCGGTGAACTCTTATCGCGATTCGGGCTTCGGCGTGAACGTCAAATGGGACGTGCCGCTGCTCGACGGTTACCAGCATGAATTTTTGCCACACGTTGGCTCTGGGAGCGGCTTGTCGTTCTGGCGGCCGTGGACGTTCGGGCTGCGCGCGCGTCTTCGGCGCGGACGTTTCGATGCGTTGTGGGTCCACGGCTATGCTCATCGCGGATGCCTGGCCGGAATCGCGGCGGCGAAGTCGCTGAATATCCCGGTGATGCTGCGCGGAGAGTCGAACATCCTGAGCGAGACCGACGCCGCGCTGAAGCTCGGTGTCAAGCGGATCGCGATGCCGGCGTTGTTGCGGAAGATAGACGCGATGCTCGCGATTGGGCGCCTGAATCGCGATTACTACATTCACTACGGAGTCGACGCCGAGCGGATTTTCGCGATGCCGTACGCGGTGGACAACGAATTTTTTCGAACTGCCGCGGAGCGCGCGCAACCCCGTCGCGAGGCTTTGCGCGCCGAGTTGGGCTTGAAGCCGGGGCGGCCTCTGATCCTGTTTGCCTCGAAGATGCAGGCGCACAAACGCGCGGTGGACCTGCTCGAGGCGTACGCGCGAATGCCGTCCGACGGAGTTGCCACGCCCAAGGCCGACTTGGTGTTCGCCGGCGACGGCGAGGAGCGGGCCAATCTGGAGCGCCGCGCGCGCGAACTGAAATGGGACTCGATTCGATTCATCGGCTTTCGCAACCAATCCGAGCTGCCGGCATTGTACGATCTATGCGACGTGTTCGTGCTGCCTTCCGAGCATGAGCCGTGGGGACTGGTCGTCAACGAGGCGATGAACGCGGGCAAGCCGGTGGTGGTGAGCGATCGCGTCGGCGCGGGCCCGGATTTGGTCACGGACGGCGCGAATGGATTCGTGTATCCGGTGCGCGACGTCGATGCGCTCGCAGAGAGGCTGCGAAGGCTGATTGACAGCCCGGAGCATCGCGCGGCGATGGGTGCGCGTGCGCTCGAATCGGTCGCGAAGCTTGATTTCGCCGCCGATGGAGACGGGCTGCTTGCGGCGCTCGATTCGATCGCGGGCAAGAAAGCGATTATGGCAACGGCCGCGACGGCTCGCGTCTCGAGTCAATGAAGACTTTGCACCTGCCGTTCTGTTTCTATCCCGATCAGGTTGGCGGCACCGAGATATACGTCGAGTCGCTGGCGAGCAGCCTGTGCAACCTCGGGAGCGAGGCCGAAATCGCCGTTCCTGCGCCTGACCAGCGTTCCTATCGATACAATGAACTGACCGTGCATCGATTCGCGACCGGGATTCCTGACCTCGCCGACTTATACGGCCCTGGTGATCCGGTCGCGGCGCGGTCGTTTGCGAAAGTTCTCGAATTTTGCGCGCCTGATGTCGTGCATCTGCATTCCTGGACCACTGCGGTCTCTCTCAGGTTATTGCGCACCGTCAAAGCAGCGGGCATCCCGGTGGTCTTCACCTACCACACGCCAACCGTCAGCTGCGTTCGCGGAACTTTGATGCGATGGGGAAGCGAGCAATGCGATGGCGACCTGGAGTCGGCGCCGTGTGCTGCTTGCATGCTTCAAGGCAAAGGACTTGGCCGCGCACTCAGCAGTGCGGTAGCCAGTCTGCCGGTCGCCTTCGGCAGAGGCGTCGGCAAGATCGGGCTGAATGGAAAATTGACTACGGCGGTGCGGGCGTCGGAACTTGTGCAGCTGCACAAAGAGTCTCTGGCGGGGCTGATCGAGGAAGCCGATGCGATCGTCGCAGTGTGCAATTGGGTTTACGATTTGATGCTGCGAAATGGCGCGGACAAATCGAAGATGACGATCTCGCGTCACGCGCTGCGCAATCCGGGGGAGATGAAGCGATTAGCCAAGCCGCGAATGGCGGATGACGATATCAGCATCGCGTTCGTCGGGCGGCTCGCTCCGGAGAAGGGAATCGGAATTCTGCTCAACGCGATGCGGCGAATCAGCAGCCGGCGGCTCAAGCTCGATGTATTCGGTCTGACGGGCGCGAGCGAAGCGGAGTCCCTCGAGCGAGCGGTGATGGACTCGGGCGATGAGCGCATCCGGCTGCGCGCGCCATTTCCCAACGCGAATGCAATAACTGAACTGGGCGCGTACGATTGTCTCGCCGTCCCTTCGCAGTGGATGGAGACGGGGCCGCTGGTAGTGCTGGAGGCGTTCGCCGCCGGAATTCCGGTCATTGGATCCAACCTCGGTGGAATCGCGGAACTTGTGGAGCACGAAAAAAACGGGCTGTTGGTCGAGCCGGCTTCGATCGAGGCGTGGGTCGCCGCGTTCAATCGATTGCTCACCGAACCCGGGCTGCTGCCGCGGCTTCGACTTGGCATTCCCGAGGTTCGAACGATGCACGATGTCGCGCAGGAGATGCTGACCGTGTACCGCACGATCGCGCCCGCGTCGAAGCCGTTCGCCGCCGTTGAGGAACGCCCTCAATGAAAGTGTCGGTGGTGATCCCAACGTTCAACGACGAAGGCACGATTGGGGCCACGGTGGAGAGCGCGCTTTCGCAGAAGTTCGACGGCGGGTTCGAAGTGGTCGTCGTCAACGACGGATCCACCGATGGCACGCGCGCGGAACTCGCGAAGTTCGGCGATCGGATCCGCGTAATCGATCAACAGAATCGGGGCGTGTCGGTGGCGCGCAACGCCGGTATCAAAGCGGCGGCGGGAGAATATATCGCGTTGCTGGACGGCGATGACGAGTGGACTGAGGACAAGCTCGCGAAGACGGTGCCGGTGCTCGATGAAAATCCGGCATGCGTGGCCGTGTCGTCGAATGCGATCGGGGTGGACGGCGCCGGGAGCATCGTTGGGCATCCGGTTACGCCTGAATTCCAGCATTCGCCGACACTCGACGAGATGCTCGAGAAGTTATGGGCATACCTGCCAAGCACGGTCGTCGTGCGGCGAGCGACGCTGCTGGCAATCGGCGGATTTTCGGAGGACTTCAAGCCGGAGCACTACGCCTGCGAGGATACGTTCATCATGCTGCTGGTGCGGGAGCGCGGCGAAATCATCTACGTGCCCGAGACGCTGGTCCGGTACCGGCGCAGAGAATTTCACGCGCGCCTTGCCAACCGGCTTCCGAGCCGACGATTCGAAGTCGATTCCGCGGAGGAATTCCGCAAGTTCGAGCGCCGATACGAGGCAAACATTATTCTCGCGCGCTTGACGATCGAGCACTTCGGTGCGCGCGGCCACAAAATCGCGACGTTGGCGATCGACGGCGTCGCGCACGAACTGATCGGAGTCGGGCTGATGGCAATGCACGAAGGCAACCGTGCTCTCGCGCGGCGAGCCTACCGCGCATCGATTCGCTATAGCCCGCTGACGTTGAAAACTTATTTCCGGCTCGCGTGGGCGATGCTTCCCGCCAAGGCTGCGCGTGCGTTGTCATCGACGTTTCCGCCGGGGCTGCGGCGCAGCCTGTCGGGGCCTCCCGTGCTCGAGGAACGAGCGCAATGAAAGTGTCGGTGGTGATTCCCACGTGCAACGACGAGGGCACGATTGCGGGTACGGTGGAGAGCGCGCTTTCGCAGAAGTTCGACGGCGCGTTCGAAGTGATCGCGATCAACGACGGATCGATTGACGGCACGCGGTCGGAACTTGCGAAGTTCGGCGACCGGATCCGGGTGATCGATCAACAGAACCTGGGCGTGTCGGCGGCACGCAACGCGGGCATCAGAGCGGCGGCGGGAGAATATATCGCGCTGCTGGATGGCGACGATGCGTGGACGGAGGACAAGCTGGCGAAGACGGTGCCGGTGCTCGATGAAAATCCGGCGTGCGTGGCCGTGTTCTCGAACGTGCTCGGGATAGACGACGCTGGCCGGGAAGTGTGGCGCTTCGTCGCACCCGAATTCCAGCATTCGCCGACGCTCGACGAGATGCTCGCGTGGCCGTGGCCGCTGTTGCCCAGCGCCCTGGTCCTACGGCGGGAGACGCTGCTGGCGTGCGGCGGTTTCCCGGAGGAATTCAAACCGGAGCATTGGGGGTGCGAAGACATTTTCACGGCGTTGCTGGTGCGCGAGCGCGGCGAAATCAGGTACGTGGCGGACACGCTGGTGCGGTATCGGTGCAGGGACTTTCACGGACACTTCGCCAACCGAATGCCGAGCCGGCGTTTCGAGGTTAATTCAGCGGAGGCGTTCCGCGAGTTCAAGCGCCGCTTCGAGTCGTATCCTATTCTTGCGCGCCTGGCGCGCGAACACTTCGGCGACCGCGGGCGCAAAATTGCGGCATGGGCGATGGACAACGTCACGCGGGACCTGGTCGGGGTCGGGTTGATGGCGATGCATCAGGATGATCGCGCGCTTGCGCGGCGATGCTATCGCGCGGCAATCAGCGAAAATCCGTTGATACTGAAAACCTACTTCCGGCTCGCGTGGGCGATGCTTCCCGTCCAGGCTGCGCGAATGTTGTCACCGATGTTTCCGCCGGGGTTGCGGCGCAGCCTCTCGGGTCCGCCGACGATGGAGGAACGTCCGCAGTGAACATCCTGGAACGAGCGAGCGTCGCAATCCGTCATGCACCGGCGTTGGAGCGGGCCGACTGGTTGTGGGACAGGGTCCGGCCTGCGTACGACCGCGTGCTGGCGACAGTCGCACGAAGCCGCGGTCTCGAGCGCGTGATCAACGGCAGCGACAGATTCCGGCTAAGTGCGAAGTCGCGCGGCTTTATCGCGGAGGACTACGAACCGGCGGTGTGGGGACGAGTGATGCGCGAAGTGAGGGCGGGCGACCATGTCGCGGAAGTCGGCGCGAGCGTCGGACTGTACGCGCTGGCGTTCGCGGGGCGCGTCGGCGCCGGTGGGAGCGTCACAGCATTCGAACCCGATCCGGAGAGCGCGTCCGCTCTGGAAGCCAACGTCGGAGTTAACGGTTGGAAGGATCGAGTTAAGGTAATTCGCGCGGCAGTCGGTCAGAGCAGCGGCCAGGTGCGATTTGCTGCGGCGCGAGGATTGGAGTCGCGAATCGAAACCCGCGCCGACCGGGGTGTTGGCGTAATCACGGTGCCGATGGTCACGCTGGACGAGGCGCTGGCAGGGCGGCGAATCGATCTGATCAAAATTGACGTCGAGGGTTTCGAGCAGCAGGTAATCCAGGGTGCGCGGACTGTGCTTCGGGAAGAGCACCGGCGTCCAAGGGCGATCCTGGTGGAAGTGCATCCTTTCGCGTGGGCGGAGACCGGCACGACCAGCGCGAGCTTTCTCGCGAGCCTCGACGAAGCGGGCTACAGAGTCGAGGATATGCAGGGTGTCGCGGTTTCGAGCATCGGCGAATACGGGCACGTGATCGCATTGCGCAAATGAAACCGCGATTACTCATTACTATATACGCAAATCCGGATTACTATCCGCCGACAGTGTATGCAGTTCGGATACTAAGTAAGTATTTCAAAATACATATTCTCAGCCGTAACATGAGTGAGCCGTTCCAGGAATGGCCGTCCGATGTAACTATCGAGCGAATTGGCGAGTATGCGCAGGCGCGGGAAAAAGAGGCAGCGAGCGCGAGTGCGAAGCTGATCGAATACGCAAAATTTGTTGCGCGAACGCGGTCACTGATCAAGCAAATGCAGCCGCTGACAGTGTATTCGTACGACGCGCACGCCTTTGTCGCGAGCATCGCCGGACGCGCGGGTCGGCGATCGATACCGCTGATTTTTCACGCGCACGAACTGCCAGAGACCGAGAATCTTTCGTGGCGATCGTTGGAAGGGTGGGTCGTAAGGGCAGCGCTAATCGGTACCAAGTCGGCGGACACAGTAGTATTTCCGGAAAAGAACAGAGCACATCACTGGCTAACTGCGGCGAACGACTCGCGTCCGCCGACAATCGTGCCGAATTGTCCCGATCGAAGTTACTATTCGCCGCCGGCGGATTGGAGCGAGACGATCGCCGCCCGCTATCGCGCGCGCGAAGTGGTGTACGTCGGTTACGCGGGCGACGAGAACGGCCACCTAGAAGGACTGCGCGCGATCGCGCTGACAGACCACGGAATTCGAATGCGCGTGATTGGCGGCTATCGTCCGAAGTTTGGGGCGACGTTCAACGCGCTCGCGCGCGAACTTGGCGTGACGGAACGAGTCAGCCTGGACGGATGGCTGCGACAGGATGAGTTGATTGCGCGAGCGTCGGCCGCGGGAGCTGGGCTCTCGCTGCATAAGGCGGTGTCGAAGGGTCTCGAGTACCAGGGTTCGGCGAGCAACAAGTTGTTCGAATACGCCGCGATGGGATTGCCGGTGGTGGTGCCGGATCGCGCGAGCTACCGGGAGTTTCTCGGCGATGCGGAATGGGTGACGTATGCGGATATCGACCAGCCGGAATCGATCGCGCGCGCGATCACGTTGATCTTTGCGGACCGCGAGCGATACGTCGCGATGAGTCGCGCGGCGCGGCGCGCGTTCGAGGAGCATTACAATTACGAGCGGGTGTTCGCGCCCGCATTGGAAAGAATCCGCGCCCTCGCCGACAGCCTCTCCCCGGAAAGTGCAAAGTTGGCCGCCGAAGAACCCGCCAATCGAGCAGTGTAGATGGAGTTGACGAGGGCAAAACTCGATTACCTGGTGCGCGTCGTTGGGCATCGCGTGCGGCTGCAACCGCGCATCTGTCCATATTGCGGCGAAGCGCGAGAGCTACGGATGTTGGGGCGCAAGAAACTGATCATCGAAATTTTCCGTTGCGAGCGATGCAGCCTGATCTTTCGTTATCCTCGGGAAACGGCGCAGGACAACGCCGAGCGGTATCAAACGACTTACGACCAGGCGGAAGTAACGGCGCTGCCGACAGCGGAAGAACTCGCGCGCTTCGTTGCCGATGGATTTTCAGGCGCTTCTGATTTCGGGCCGAAGATCATGGCGCTCGCCGCGCTCATGCCGTCCGGCCGGGTGCTCGAATTTGGCTGCTCCTGGGGATACGGAGTTCATCAGCTCAGAAGCGCGGGTTTCGAGGCGACGGGATTCGAGATTTCCAGGCCGCGGGCCGCATTCGGGAGAAAGAAGCTGGGCGTGCCGATCGTCGACGACCTCGCGGAGCTCGAGCGACTGCGCGCGCACTCGTTCGACGCGATTTTTTCCAGCCACGTCATCGAGCATCTTCCCGACCTGGCAGCCTCGTTCGATCTGTTCAGCCGCCTGCTGATTCCAGGCGGACTGCTGTTTGCGATGATTCCGAATTTCAGTGGCCGCGCCGCACGAGGCGGACTATTCTGGGATTGGATTGGTCAGGATCATCCGATTGCTCCCACTCACGAATTTCTTGAGCGCGCGCTGCCGGAACATGGATTCGCGAGCGTGCACTTCGGCTCGGGCCCCTTCGACGCGTTACTGGTCGAACGTCTTGCCGCGGGCAATTTCGACGCTCTCGATACGGAGGGCGAGGAGCTGCTGATAGTCGGCAGGACGCCCGCGTCCCGCTGACGAGTCGCAAAGATGAAAGCCGCGGTTGGCAGCGCCGGACCGTTTTACACGTTCGATCTCGCGCGGCAGCTCGAGCGGCTCGGCCATCTCGAGCATCTCTACACCGCGTATCCGTCGTGGAAAGTGGACGGGCTGCCGAAAGAAAAAGTGAGCACGTTTCCGTGGCTGATGGGGCCGGCGATGCTGGCGAACCGTTTCGGCTTCAACCGGGTGCGCGACCGGCTGAATTTCCCGATGATCGAGACGTACGATCGGTGGATGGCGGGACGGCTGGCGCCATGCGACGTGTTCCATTGCCTATCCAGCTTCGGCTTGCAGAGCCATCGAGCGGCCCGCGCCCGACATGGCGCGCTGACGGTATGCGATCGCGGTTCGACCCATATCGAATATCAGAACGAAATTATGTGCGACGAGTTTGCGCGGTTTGGCCTGGCGTTCCCGGGCATCGACTCGCGCGTCATCGAGCGCGAACTGGAAGAGTACGCGTTTTGCGATCTGATCTTCGTGCCCTCGTCGTGCTCGATGCGCACGTTTGTCGACAAGGGAGTACCGCGCGAGAAGTTGCGGCTCAATCCTTTCGGCGTCGACCTGGCGATGTTTCATCGCGAGCCGAAAACCGATCGCACCTTTCGAGTGTTGTTCGTCGGAACGGTCTCGATCCGGAAAGGGCTTCCTTACCTGTTCGAAGCGATGGCCGGGCTTGGTCGCGACGACCTGGAGCTTTGCATCGCGGGGGTGATCGAACCCGAGATGCGCCCGCTGATGGCGAAGTATGAAGGCAGTTATCGTTACCTGGGCGCCGTGCCGCGTGGCGATTTGCACAAGCATTACAGTGAAGCGTCGGTGCTGGTGATTCCGTCGATCGAAGAAGGACTTGCGCTGGTGCAGGCGCAGGCGATGGCGTGCGGCGTGCCGGTGATCGCGACTGAAAATACAGGCGCCGCCGATTTGTTCACGGACGAAGTCGAAGGGTTCATCGTTCCGATTCGAGACGCGAACGCGATTCGCGAGAAAATACTGACGCTGTACGAAAATCCCGCGATGCGCGAGCGGATGGGTGAAGCGGCGCTGGCGCGCGTGAAAAAAATCGGTGGATGGGACGACTACGGCGCGCGCGCGGCAGGATACTATCGCGCGGCGCTGGAGACGAGAGCGAGCGGAGCGCATGCGGATTCTCTACGCTGAAACCACGGCCTACGCGCCTTCGAGCGCGCACTTCCTGGAGGCTCTGGAAGCCAGCGCGGCGCGTGGGGAACATGAATTTCGATTCGTCGACGAGGCGCGTTTCATCAAGAGTTCGCGGTCGCTTGCCGAGCGCATCGCGGATCGCGTCGCGGGGCGGCCGCTCAGCGGCTATCAGCAATTGAATGGTGCGATAGTCGAACAGGCGGCGACATTCCTGCCTGAAATTATTCTGATCGGCAAAGGCATGTGGTTCACCCCGGCGGCCCTCGAAGCGGCCAAAAAAGTCAGCGGCGCGATGTTGGTGAACTGGGCGACCGACGATCCCTTCAATCTCGCCGACAACTCTCGCGAGCTGCTGAAGTCGATCCCGCTGTACGATTTATACGTGTGCACCAAGAAAGGGATCATGAGCGATGTGCGGCGCGCCGGATGCGCGAACGTCGCATACTTGCGATTTGGCTACAAGCCCGAGGTGCACTTTCCACAAGCGCCCGCGACCGACGAAGAGCGCGCGCGCTTTGCGTGCGACGTGATGTTCGTCGGCGGTTGCGACGAGCATCGCAGCGCGTACTTCGAGGCGCTGATTCGCGCGATGCCCGGGGTGAAGCTTCATCTATATGGAGCTTACTGGGAGCGCGTGCGAGCGTTGCGGCCGTACGCGAAGGGCTTTGCCATCGGCGGGGATTATCGGCTTGCGGTTGGCGGCGCGAAGATAGCGGTGAACCTGGTGCGGCGCGCGAATCGCGACGATCACGTGATGCGCACGTTTGAAGTTCCGGCGTGCGGCGGCTTCATGCTGACCGAGCGATCTTCGACGCACGAGGAATTGTTCATCGAAGACAACGAAGCGGTGTTCTTCGACTCGCCGGACGAATTGGCAGCCAAGGTCTGCGCCTACCTTGGACGCGACGAAGACCGAGCGAGGATTGCCGCCGCGGGGCATCGCAAAATTACGCAGGGGCGGCATACCTACGGCGATCGGCTGGCTGAGATTGTCCGGACGGTGCAATCGTTGAGGGGCTTGCGCAAGCAGGCCGCGATTGGTGCTGCGCAAACCGGTGAAATCGAATCGAATGGGTGAGCAGTTGGCGGCACAGCACTCGTCGGACTGCGATTGGTATGCACTGGTCGCAGCGCCGAGGCCCGGGTCCGCCAGTCTCCGCAAGGGGCTGAAGCTGCTCGCGTCGGTCACGGCCGCGCTGGTCGCGCTGAATCTTTACGCTCCCGCTTCGCCGACGATCCTCGAGCGAGCATTTGCGTCCGCGATACTGGCGTCGGCCGCGCTTCCCGTGTGGCTCTGGATGTCCGACGCGGATCGAACGATTCCGTTCATGCCATTCCTCGCGCTGGTCTTTGCCTACTACTTCGCGCTGCCGGTGTTTCTGATGCGACAGTATGCCGTCGCAATGTTCAAACCGCCTATTCCCGATCGGTACATCGAGGTCGCGCTGGGATACTCACTACTGGGATTGTACTGCCTATTCGCCGGATACTATGGGCCGGGGAAGTGGCTATTCGCGCCAATACTACCCAGATTCAATTTGCAGTGGCGCGACACGCGAGTAGTAAAACTGGTCGCGCTGATATTTGCGGTCGGTGGATTGTTCGCTTCCTCGTCGAGGGTGGTTGACCTCCTGCCGCAGAGTCTCGAGCAGGCAGGGGTATTCGCGGGGGATCTGGCTCTGGTTGGAATCTGCACGCTGGTCGCTCTGCACCTGGCCGGAAAACTGGATCGGATCACGGCGACATTGACGTGGGGAGTTCTAATTCCGCTCAGAATTGCACTCGGCCTGGGAACAGGATCGGCTGCCAGCGGCCTGATAGTTGGCATCGCAGTCGCGATGATGTTCGCATCGGTGCGCCGCTCGATCCCCTGGAAAATGATGGCGCTGGGGACGCTGGCGCTTTTCATCGTGCGGCCTGCAGAGGTGCCGTACCGCATGGCGACGTGGGGCGGCAGATTGTCGGACGCGGGCGTGATCGAGAAAGCGCGCACATTCGGCGACATCGTCTACCGAATCACGATAGGCGGCGCCGTACAGCCGCAGATGCTCGTCGAAATGGCGAGTCGGCGCCTCGCGCAATTCACCGTGTTCGGCGAAGTAATCGCGGACACGCCGGCGATGGTGCCGTTTTGGAAAGGCGAGACTTACTATCCGATCCTGTTCAAGCCGATTCCGCGCTTCATCTTGCCGGACAAGCCCGAGGAAGTGAGCGGCGGCTGGTTCGGGCATCGCTATGGACTGATCACGCAGCAAAACATCGACACGTCGATCAATCTTCCGCAGATAGTCGAGTTGTACGGAAATTTTGGCCTCATCGGGGTGATCGTTGGGATGTTCGTATTCGGTCTCGTCTATCGCCTGCTGATCGAGATGTACGTTCATCCCGGCATGGGGCTGGGCGCGCTGGTCGGCGCCGTTTACGTTTCTTCGAGATTGCTCGATGTCGGATCCGCGGCGTCGCTGACGTTCGGACTGATCCCGTGGAGCATCTTGTTCATCGCGCTGATTCACATCCTCATGCAAATTGCGGCGGTCGATGCGATGGCGATCGATTCGCGTGCGGCGCGGAATGAAGGGGCGCTAACGACTTGAGACTTTCGACGCGAGATTCCGGCTCGATGCGCGTGCTACACGTAACTCCGTTTTTCGCGCCGGCGTGGTGTTATGGCGGGCTGCCCGAGTCGGCGTACCAGTTCGCGCGCCACCTCGCGCGCGCGGGCGCGGCGGTACGAGTGCTGACCACCGATGCGAACGGATGGAGCGAGCGACTGTCCGCGGCGGCGATGGCCGAGTACGAGCATCGCGACGGAATCGAGGTACGGTACTGCGCGCGGCTGGCGCGGCAGTCGGTGTCGCCGGAGCTGGCCGGCGCGATGCTCGAACAGGTGCGATGGGCCGACGTCGTTCACCTGCACGCGGCGTATTCGTTTCCGACAATTCCAACGTTGCTCGCCGCGCGGCTGCTAAAACGTCCGCTCGTTTGGACTCCGCACGGCGCGCTGCAACGCTGGAGCGGCTCGCGCCGCGTGGGCTTCAAGTTATTGTGGGAGAAGGCCTGCCTTGCGGTCGCATCGCGAGAGATGGTCCTTCACCTGACTTCGCAAGCCGAGGTCGCGGAAACTCGCGCCCGGTTTCCGCAAGCGAAAATCGAACTGATTCCGAACGGCGTCGAGATTCCGGAAACGCTCAATCGTGAACCGCGCGGCGCAACGCTGCGGCTCGGATTTGTCGGGCGGCTCGATCCCAAGAAAGGAATCGAGAATCTGCTCGCCGGTTGCCGGATCGTGAAAGAGCGGAACGCGCCTGCATTCTCGCTTACGATCGCGGGCTCGGGTTCGAGTGAGTACGAAGCAAAGCTCTCCGGCGAGATCGATAGGTTGGGGCTTCGCAGCGAGGTCGCGATGTTAGGTGATATTCGCGGCGAGGAAAAACAGCGGATGTTCGCGCGGACCGATGTCGTCGTCGCGCCGTCGTTCACCGAGAATTTCGGGATAGTCGTAGCCGAGGCGCTCGCGCACGGCGCCGCGGTGATCGCGAGCACCGGCACGCCCTGGAGAGAAGTCGAGCGGGAGGGTTGCGGATTGTGGGTTGCCAACGATCCCGCGACTCTCGCGGATGCAATCGTAAAAATAAGCTCGATGCCGCTCGCCGAGATGGGCGAGCGCGGGCGGCGCTGGATGACGGCGGAATTTTCGTGGGACAAATGCGCGTCGGAAATGATCGCGCTCTACAAGAATATGCTGGCGCAGCAAGGCGACCGACGGCTCGCCGCCGCGCATCAATCGTAAGACCCTTTCGCAAACACAAATGCTAATTGTCGGAATCAACGCTTATCACGGCGACGCCAGCGCTGCCGCAATCGTCGACGGCCGCCTGGTGGCCGCGGCGGAAGAAGAGCGGTTCACGCGCATCAAGCACGCGGCGGGATTTCCGGCCGAGGCGCTGAGGTACGTGGTGAAGGCGGCGGGTGCGTCGCCGCGCGATGTCGACATGATCGCGGTGGCGCGCGATCCGTGGGCGCGAATCATGCGCAAGGCGTGGCACGCGATCAAGATGCCGTCGCTCGCGCGCGACCGGTTGAGCGCGCAATCGCATTTCGCCTCGATTGGCGAGGAGGCGGCGCGGGCTCTGGGAGCGGATGAACGCGCGATCTCCGTGGGGCGCGTCGAGCATCATCGCGCGCATCTCGCGAGTTCGTTCCTCGTTTCGCCGTTCGACGAGGCGGCGCTGTTTTCGATCGACGGGCTGGGCGATTTTGCCAGTGCGATGTGGGGAGTCGGGCGCGGTTCAAAAATTTCGCCGATGGGCGTCGTGACGTTTCCGCATTCGCTCGGGATGTTTTACACGGCGCTCACGCAGTACCTGGGATTTCCGAAATATGGCGACGAATACAAGGTGATGGGGCTGGCGTCGTACGGGGAGCCCGAGGTCGTCGAGGAGTTCCGCAAGATCGTGATCGCGCCGAACGGCGGGCGCATGGATTTCATGCTCGCGCCCGAATATTTCACCTATCAGAAGTCGGGCGCGGAGATGACGTGGGGCGCGGGCGAGCCGACAATCGGCAGGCTGTATTCGGATTTCCTTGCGACCCGGCTGGGTGCGGCGCGTGACGCGGCCGAGCCTGTGGACAAACGGCATATCGCAATAGCGGCGTCGATGCAGCGGCGGCTCGAAGAAGTGATAATCGATCGGCTGCGAAGTTTGCAGCGCGCGACCGGGCTCAAGAAGCTGTGCCTTGCGGGCGGGGTCGCATACAACTGCGTCGTCAACGGCAAAATCCTCGAGCAGACCGGCTTCGAGGACATCTATATACAGTCGGCGGCGGGCGACGCGGGATTGGCGATAGGCGCGGCGTTCGATCAATGGCACTCGAGCGCGCCGCACGAGCGCGAATTTGTAATGGAGCACGCGAACTGGGGCCCCGAATTCCGCGCCGATGAGATCGCGGCATTACTCAGTTCGCGCGAGAGTGAAATAGCCAGTCAGGATTGTGCGATTAGCAGGATCGAAGATGAAGACGAACTTTGCCGCATGACCGCGGCGACGATAGCGCAAGGACTCGTCGTGGGATGGTTCCAGGGGCGCATGGAATGGGGTCCGCGTGCGCTGGGTAATCGCAGTATCCTCGCGGATCCGCGGCGGGTCGAGATGCGCGACATCCTGAATTCGAAAATCAAGCGGCGCGAGATGTTCCGGCCGTTCGCGCCCTCGATCCTCGAAGAAGCCGCCGCGGACTACTTCACGCAGTCGTATCCGTCACCGTTCATGTTGATGGCCTACTCGGTGCGGCCCGAGAAACGCGCGGCCATTCCGGCCACCACTCACGTTGACGGCACGGGGCGCTTGCAGACCGTGAACGCGCGGCAGAATCCGCTTTACTACAAACTCATCCGCGAGTTCGGCCGTCAGACCGGAGTACCGGTGCTGCTCAACACGTCGTTCAACGAAAACGAGCCGGTCGTATGCCGCCCCGAAGAGGCGCTCGACTGTTTTCTCAGAACCAAAATGGACCTGCTGGTCATGGGGCAGTTCGCCATTCGCCGGAATGATGGGGATCAGCTATCGTGCGCCCGCTAGTAGGCGCGTATCATCTTTGTGCGTGACGAAGCAGGTTTGACTTCACGCGCAGCGGAGGGGAGCCGTTAATGAAGAGAGTCCTGGTCACGGGAGCCGGTGGTTTCATCGGCCACCATCTGGTGGGCTACCTGAAGAAGAAGAGCTACTGGGTGCGCGGCGCTGATCTCAAATACCCCGAATATGAGCCGAGTGCCGCGGACGACTTTGCGCAACTGGATCTGCGCCGATGGGAAGACTGCCTTAAGGCTACCGACAAGATAGACGAGGTCTACGCGCTGGCCGCCGACATGGGCGGCATGGGTTACATTTCGGCGCATCATGCCGAGATCTTGCGCAACAATTCCCTGATCAACATTCACACGCTGGACGCCGCGCGCGAAAACGGCGTGAAGCGCTACCTCTACGCGTCGTCGGCCTGCGTATATCCGGAATATCGGCAGACCGATACGAACGTCGCGCCGCTAAAGGAATCAGATGCCTACCCGGCTCAGCCCCAGGACGCCTACGGCTGGGAGAAGCTCATCACCGAGCGGCTTTGCACTCACTATCGCGAAGACTACGGCCTTGAGACGCGGATAGTCCGCTTCCATAACATCTTTGGCCCGCTCGGCACCTGGGATGGCGGTCGAGAGAAAGCGCCCGCCGCGCTGTGCCGCAAGGTGTCGATGGCGAAGCTTAATGGCGACTCCGAAATTGAGATCTGGGGCGATGGTGAGCAGACGCGCTCGTTCTGTTATATCGATGATTGCGTGGAAGGGATCCATCGGTTGATGCGTTCGGATCACAACGAGCCGCTCAACCTTGGCCAGGACCGGCTGGTAACTATCAACGAACTTGCCGATATGGTCGCCGCGGCGGCCGGGGTCAGAGTTACAAGGAAACACATAGCAGGTCCGCAAGGTGTGCGCGGCCGCAACTCGGATAACACACGCTTGCGCGAAGTCCTGCAATGGGAGCCGGCGATAAGTCTCGAAGAAGGTCTTAGGCGCACCTATCTATGGATCGATCGGCAAGTGCGCGCATCCGAGAATCGCGGCAGTCCGGAAATCCAGTCAGGCGTAGGACGGCGTGACACCGCGTCCTAGTCCTATGGCTGGCGCAGAAAAACAAACTGCCTTTTCCACGACTCCTTCGGAGTCGGCGGACGATTTGGAGTATCTCGAAGAAATTCGCGACGGCGAAAGTCTCGGCGAGCCGCGCATCGCCGGCGATCGAACGCGAGTGCTATTCCTGAACCGCTCGTTCTGGCCTGACCGCGAAGCGACCGGTCAATTTTTGACCGAGCTATGCGACGACCTCTCTCAGGACCACGAGGTTACTGTCGTTGCGGGGCCGTCCTATCAAGCAGATCGCAACGACCGTGCAGGCTTTCGTTTGTGGGCGCGCGAGCGTCGCGGCAGGGTCTCGATCATTCGCACCTGGGGTACGCGATTTTCAAAATCGAGCCTGGCCGGCCGGCTCGTCAATCTAGGTACCTACTACCTGTTGGCGGCAATAGTCGCGTTCCGATTGCCGCGGCCCGATGTGATAGTCGCGGAGACCGATCCGCCACTGCTCGGAGCGCTGGCGGCGGTGCTGAAACGGCGCTGGGGATGCCGCCTGATTTACAACGTGCGCGACCTTTATCCCGATATCGCGGAAGTTACCGGCGGCGTGCGCAGTCCGTTCCTGCTCGACTTGCTGCGCCGCGGCAACGACTACGCCTACGAGCGCGCCGACCTGATCGTCACGCTCGGCCATGACATGGCGCGACGAATAGTCGACAAGGGCGTGCCGGCCAACAAGGTTGTAGTAGTTCCCGACTGGGTCGATTGCGGGCGCATCCGTCCGATCGATAGCAATCCGTTCCGCCGCAGTTTCGGCGACAAGTTCGTCGTGATGTATTCGGGAAACATCGGGCTTTCACAGCAGCTCGAGGCGGTGCTCGAGGCGGCCGCCCGAGTGCGCGACGACGAGCGAATTCTGTTCGCGATAATCGGCGAAGGCGCGCGCAAGAAGTGGCTCGAGGAGCGGGCGCGCGCGATGGAATTGACCAACGTGATCTTCCTGCCGTATCAGCCGCTCGAGAACCTTGCGCAGTCGCTAAGTTCCGCCGATCTACATCTGATACCGCTCGCGCCCGGCGCCGCGGGATGCCTGGTGCCGAGCAAGATTTACGGCATCCTGGCCGCGGGCCGGCCGTTCATCGCGATGATGGAGGAAAACGCCGAGGTCGCGCAGATCGCACGCGAAGATGGGGTTGGGTTTGTCGTGCGGCCGGGTGATGTGGACGCTCTGATCGGCGCAATTCGTGAAGCCGTCGACGCGCCCGAGCATCTCAAGCAGATGGGCGTGCGGGCGCGCCGCGTGGCAGAGCAACGGTTCGATCGAATCAAGGTGACGGGCATTTTCGGCTCTATGCTCGCGGGCGTCGCCGTATAAAATAGTCGCGGGGGAGGAGAAATGAGTCGAGCAAGGAAACCAGTACAGATTGTGCCCAAGGGTTGGGGCCGCGAAGTATGGATCGCAAACGGCGATCTCTACTGCGGCAAGATTCTTGAAATTCGCAAGGGCAAGAAATGCTCACTGCACTATCACAAGATCAAGACAGAATCGTTCTACCTGCGCAGCGGCAAGCTCCTGGTCCGCGTGAAAGAGTCGGCGGATAGCCCGACGATCGAGGAGTTCGAGCTGGTCGCGGGCGAATGCATGGACGTCCCGATCGGGCTGGTGCATCAGATGGAAGCGATCGAAGACGCCGAGCTGTTTGAATTTTCGACTCAGCACTTCGACAGCGATTCGCATCGGCTGGTGCCCGGCGACTGAATCGCAAGTCAATCGAGTTGCCTGCAAGGGGCGCGGCGGAAAACGCTGCGCCCTTTTTGTTTGCGTCCGAAGGCTGATGTTTGCGCCCGGCGGGACGTGGTATATTTTTCCGCACCGCGCGCAGCGGGACTTAGATGGCAACAGTAGCGTTGATTACCGGCGTGACCGGACAGGATGGCTCCTATCTCGCCGAGTTTCTTCTGAAAAAAGGTTACGAAGTGCATGGGATGGTTCGACGCACTTCGAGTTTCGCAACCGGACGAATCGATCACCTGCGCAAAGGCTTCAGCCCGGGTTCCGACGGTCTGCAACTGCACTACGGCGATCTCGGCGACGGCACCGGCCTACGTCGAATCATCGAGCAGGTGCGTCCCGACGAGGTCTACAATCTCGCCGCGCAATCGCACGTGCGCATCTCGTTCGATCAGCCCGAATACACGGCCGATGTCGTCGGCCTCGGCGCGCTCCGATTGCTCGAGGCGCTGCGCGATCACAACAAGCGGCGCGGGCGTACGTCGAAGCTGTACCAGGCGGGCTCGTCGGAGATGTTCGGCAAGGTCTCGCACAGTCCGCAGACCGAGGCCACGCCGTTTCATCCGCGCAGTCCCTATGCGTGCGCCAAGGTTTATGCGCATTGGCAGACGGTAAACTATCGCGAGGCCTACGAGCTGTTCGCGTGCAACGGGATTCTTTTCAACCACGAATCACCGCGGCGCGGCGAAAATTTCGTCACGCGCAAGATCACGCGCAGCGCGACTCGAATCAAGTTGGGCGTTCAGGAAAAGCTCGCGCTCGGCAACCTCGCTGCGCGCCGCGACTGGGGCTTTGCCGGCGACTACGTCGAGGCGATGTGGCTGATGCTGCAGCAGGAGCAGCCCGACGACTACGTGATCGCGACCGGCGAAACTCATTCGGTGCAGGAATTTCTCGAAGTGGTTTTCGACCGCTTGAAACTCGATTGGAAGAAACACGTCGAAATCGATCAGCGATTCTTTCGTCCCGCCGAAGTCGATCTGTTGATCGGCGACGCGTCGAAGGCGAAGCGCCAACTCGGTTGGGCGCCGAAAGTGAAGTTCGAGAAGCTGGCTGAAATGATGGTCGAAGCGGATCTCGAACTGGCCGAGCGCGAATTGCGCAGCAACGCACACCAATAGACTCAGTCAGCAAGTCAGCTTGACCGACTAACCGCCTCATGGTCAGTCGGTCAGATCGCATCGCACGAATTGCGCGCACGCCGCTCAGTCCCCTACGCTTGGGCGATCGATCGCTCAACCAGCATCTGCGCAGACAATCGAAGGAACTGAAATGCCGGAAAAACCTTCTCCCTCGCGCGCCAACTTTCACACCAGAGCTTCCCACCCGCGACATTCGGTCGTGGTCACTGATTCGATTCTGGAGATCGGCACTCTCGATCCGATTGAATTCATCGACCTGACGGATCGGATCAACGAGCACTTGAACGCGAACGCGGTGGAGAGTGGAACAGTGACAGTGTTCTCGCGGCATACGACGGCTGCGATCAAAATCAATGAAGCCGAAGAGTTACTGCTCGAGGACTTCAAGAAGATGCTGCGCGAGCTGTGCCCCGCGGATCGCGGCTACAATCACAACGATATGAGCCGCCGCAAGCCGCCGATCGCGCCTGACGAACGCCCCAACGCACACTCGCACCTGATGCATCTGCTGCTCTCGACCAGCGAGACGATTCCGGTGATCGATGGACGCCTCGCGCTCGGCACCTGGCAGCGCGTCTTCATGGTCGAGCTCGATGGACCGCGCGAGCGCCAGGTGATGATTCGATGCGAGGCTTATCACCCGAACGAAAGAGGCGAGGCGGTCGAACTGCGCGCGGTCGAGGGTGGCAACGGCCGCAACGTAGCGGCGCATCATCGCGCGCACCTCAAGTAACTTCCGAGTCTCTCGAATCTAAATCAGCTCGCGGCGCGCTTGACGGCGGCGGCTGCGAACTCGCGCTCGAGCCGCTCGATGTCGGCCTGCGAGAGGCTGAAATATTTCGCCTCCGGATGATGGAAGATCACCGCGCTGGTAGTGCTCTCGGGATCCATCATGAAGCCGTCCGTCAATTGCACGCCGATCGCGTTCTTCTCGACCTCCAACAGGCGGAACAATTGCTCCTCGTCTTCGTGTCGCGGACAAGCCGGATAGCCGAACGAGAAACGCTTGCCGCGGTAGTGCGCCTGCGCGAGATCCTTCAGCGTGAGCCCCGGCGGGTCGCCGATTCCCCACATCTGCCGAATCTTGAGATGCAGCAGCTCGGCGAATCCCTCGGCGCCTTCGTTGGCGAGCACCTGCAGGATATGCGAGCGCAGATAGTCGCCCTTGTTTTTCCATTCCTCGGCGAGCGCGCGCACGCCGGTACCGATTGTCACGACGGACATGCACAGGTAGTCGACGCGGCCGGAGTCGCGCGAAGCAACGTAGTCGGCGAGGCACAGATACGGCGCGTCGCTCTGGCGGCCGAACGTGAACGACTCGATCACAGTCTTGCCGTCCGGTGAAAAAATATTGATCGTGCGATCGCCGTCGGATTGCGCGGGGAAGAATCTGAAGACGGCGTTCGCGGAGATGTCGTTGCGCGCGAGCATTTCTTGGGCGACTTCCTCGACGCGATCGTGAAGTTCGCGCGCCTTCGAGTCGCCGGCCTCGTACGCCTCGACATAGTTCTGAAAGCCGAGATGCTTCGCGTAGAGGCTCTTCGGATTAATGTACTCGAAGATCTCGCCGAGGTCGTAATTGCGAATCACGTGCGTCTTCAGGTCGGGCGGCTTCGGAATCTCGACGTCGCGACGCACTGACGAAGTGCGCGGCGTCGCGTCAGCGGGCGCATCGACGACCTTCGGCGCAGCTTCGATCATCTTCTTCGACTGCTCGGCGAGCACGTGCTTGAGCGACTCGCGCCGCTCGAAGTCCATGATCTGATTGGCGAGATCGAGCCCGTTCATCGCGTCGTTGGCGTATGCGACCAGCCCCGGATACTCGGGCGCGATTTTCATCCGCGTGAAGCGGTTCGACAGCGCGGCGCCGCCAACCAGGATCGGGCAATCGATTCCCGCAGTCTTCAAATCCTGCGCCGTCGCGACCATCATCTGCGCCGACTTCACCAGCAGGCCCGACAGTCCGATCGCGTCGGGTCCGTGCTCGCGGAACGCCTTGATCAGTTCCTCCGGCGGCACCTTGATTCCGAGATTCACGACGCGGTAGCCGTTGTTGCTGAGAATAATTTCGACGAGGTTCTTGCCGATGTCGTGAACGTCGCCCTTGACCGTCGCGAGAATAATCTTGCCCTTGGTCGAACTCTCGGACTTCAGCATGTGCGGTTCGAGATGCGCGACCGCGGCCTTCATCGCCTCGGCCGATTGCAAAACTTCGGCGACGATCATCTGGTTGGCGTTGAACAGGCGCCCGACCTCGTCCATGCCCTTCATCAACGGGCCGTTGATAATTTCGAGCGCGCCGCGCGTCGTCAGCGCCTCGTTGAGGTCGTCGACCAGGCCGTCCTTCGAACCTTCGAGGATGTAGCGCGCCAGTCGATCGTCGAGCGGCATCGACTTGCGATCTTCGGCGGTGACCGTGCTTTTGCGCTCGCGGAAATGCGCGGCGAATGCGGCAATCGGATCGTCGCCGCGCCACCAGATCAAATCTTCAGCGAGCTTGCGCTCTTCTTCCGGGATGGACGGATAGCGATGCAACTTCTCCGAATTGACGATCGCGAGATCGAGTCCCGCCTGCACGCAATGATAGAGCATCACGGCGTTCAGCACTTCGCGCCCCGCCTCGGGCAGTCCGAAAGAAACATTCGAGATGCCCAGCACCGTCTTGCAACTCGGCAGCGCTTCCTTGATCAAGCGGATGCCTTCGATCGTTTCGATGCCCGAGCCGATGTAATTCTTGTCGCCGGTGCCGACCGGGAACACCAGCGGATCGAAGATGATGTCTTCCGGCTCGACGCCGTATTTTTCGGTGAGCAGCTTGAACGACCGCTGCGCCACCTGCAGCTTGCGCTGACGCGTGACGGCTTGCGCCTGCTGCTTGTCGTCGTCGATACATCCGACGACCAGCGCGGCGCCGAAGCGGCGCGCGAGCGGCACCACCTTCTTGAAACGCTCCTCGCCGTCTTCGAGGTTGATCGAATTGATCAGCGACTTGCCCGGCGTGCGCTTGAGCGACTCTTCGATCACGCGATGATCGGTCGAGTCGATCATCAACGGCACTTTGACTTTCTTGACTTCGATTTCGAGAAAGCGCGTGACGTCGGTCATCTCGTCGCGGTCGGGATCCTGCAGGCATACGTCGAGGACGTGCGCGCCGCGGCGAACCTGCACGCGCCCGATTTCAGAAGCTTCCTCGACCTTGCCTTCCGCGATGAGCCGCTTGAACTTGCGGCTGCCGAGCACGTTGGTCCGCTCGCCGATGATCACAGGGCGAGTGTCGTTGTCGATAACCAGAGTCTCGATTCCGGAAACGACCGAGCGCCTGACCGTCGATCGTTCGCGCGGACGTTTGCCGGCGACGGCCTGCACCAGCAGGCGAATATGCTCAGGCGTCGTGCCGCAGCATCCGCCGACCAGGTTCACCCATCCATTCTCAGCGAAGCGCGCGATTTTCCCCGCGAGCATCGCCGGCGTCTCATTATAATGTCCCTCTTCGTCGGGCAGGCCCGCGTTGGGCACGCACGCAACGAAAAATTTCGAGATCCCCGAGAGCGTGCGCAGGTGATCGGTCATGAAGTCGGGACCGGTCGCGCAGTTGAGGCCCATCCAAAGTAGCTCGCGATGCGCGAGCGAAGTGTAGAACGCTTCGATGTCCTGGCCGCTCAGCAGCGTGCCCATCGTCTCGATCGTTCCCGACACCGCGACCGCCGGCGCGACGCCGAGCTTGGCGATCGCGTTCTCGATCCCGACTAGGCCGGCCTTGCAGTTGAGCGTGTCGTTGACGGTTTCGAGGATGAGAATGTCGGCGCCGCCTTCGATCAATCCTTCGGCCTGGATCTGGTAGCCGTCGCGCATCTGATCAAACGTGACGCCGCCGGTCACCGAGATGCTCTTGGTCGTCGGGCCCATCGATCCCGCGACGAAGCGCGGTTTGTCCGCGGTGCTGAATTTGGCGGCCTCTTCGCGCGCGAGACTCGCTGCGATTCGATTGAGCTCGTGCGTGTCCTGTTCGAGGCCATACTCGGCGAGCACGATCGGACTCGCCTGGAAGCTCGCCGTCTCGACGATGTCGGCGCCCACTTCGAGAAAGCCGTCGTGCATGCGCCGAATCAGGTCGGGCCGCGTGCGCACGACGTTCTCGTTGCATCCTTCGTAGCGCGCGCCGCCGTAATCCGCGGCGCTCAGATTCTCGCCGAGCACGAAGGTGCCGAATGCGCCGTCCAGAACGAGGATTCGTTCGGCGAGCAACGTTTTGAGGAGCTTGATCCTATGCGCATCGGTGGTCATTGTTGGATGCCCGCAAAGATGCAGGCGGTAACGAACTAAGTTATCCTAGCGATGCAAACCGCGCAATTTTGCCCGATGCGCGTGCGCTTCCGCCGATGAGCACCAAATCGCAATCACAAGGCCGTCTCGTGCTGGTGACGGGCGGCGCGGGATTTATCGGCTCGCATCTGGTGGATGCGCTGATCGATGCGGGACTGCGCGTGCGAGTGATCGACAACTTTGCAACTAGCACGCGCGCGTATCTCAATCGCGCGGCGGATCTGATCGAAGGCGATATCCGCGATGCGTCGTCGATCGCCGATGCATTCGAAGGTGTCGATACCGTCTTCCACGTTGCGGCGCTGCCGCGCATTCCGCTCTCGATTGCCAAGCCCGTTGAGACCCACATGACCAACGTGGTCGGGACGCTCAACGTGCTGATCGCCGCGCGCGATCGCAAGGTGCGCCGCGTCGTCTACTCGGGCTCGTCGTCGGTCTACGGCGATCAGCCAACGATGCCGCTGGTCGAGACGATGACGGCGAATCCGCTGAACCCGTACGCGCTGCAAAAGTATGTCGCCGAGCAATACACGCGCATGTTCCATCGGCTGTTCGCGATGCAGACGCTCACGCTGCGCTACTTCGGCGTGTACGGTCCGCGAATGCCGCAGGAAGGATCTTACGTGCTGGCGATCGCAGCGTTCCTGAAAGCGCGGCGCGAGGGTCGCCCGCTCGAGATTCACGGCGACGGCGAGCAAACCCGAGACTTCACCCACGTCACCGACGTGGTCGCAGCAAACATCCTCGCGATGGATTCCGAGATCGCCGACGGCCGCGCACTAAACATCGGCCGCGGCGAAAACGTCAGCGTGAACCGAGTCGCCGCAATGATCGGCGGCCCCACCGTGCATCGCGAAGGTCGCAAGGGCGACATGCGCGACACGCAGGCCGATCGCACCGAGGCAGATCGAGTCCTGAGATGGCGCCCGCGCGTCTCGATCGAAGAAGGAATCGCAGATCTGCTAAAGCAGTAGCCCGCGATTTCGGTCTACGTGATTTCAGGCGGTCGGGAGAATTCTACATTAGTTGCCGTCCGATGATTCGCGAATACCACCAGGGCTAAGCAGTGTCTCAGTTTGGGGGCGGACGCATTTTTCGCTTTGGGGTCGGAAATAGTCGGGGAAACAATAGCGGCAAAACTTGGAGCATTAGTACCCACCCGCCACCGATTGCGCCCGATACAGCCGCAACCTTCAGACCATCGTACAGTAGTGGAGCGAAGTTGAGTCCCCGCTCAATGGCGATTAGCTTCACGCCGATGACAAAGACGGCCACACACAGACCGAGAATTGTGATTGAGCGTCGGTTGAGCAAGAGCTTAAGCAGCGGCCTGTTTTGCGGCTCCTCGGATGGCCCCGGTGCGTATCGATCGAGGAAGGAATCGCGAATCTGTTGAAGGGATGATGAGCATGACAGCCGTTGTCATCCAGCTATGCCACAATAGCTAGATGACCGGACAATCCACTCCAATCCCACCCCGTCCGGCTCTCACCAATACGCACCCGCTGCACGCGATCCCGTTCACTGCCCCCAATCGTCAGCTCGTCCCGCTCCGCCAACGCCTTTCGCACTCACTCCACCAACCCCGGCGCGGAAGAAATCGAGGAGAAACAATAAATCGGCCAAATTCCAAAATTCCCCCTTTCGGAACGCCGTTCTATTGCGGGCCTCTACTCGAACATCAGAACGGTGCGCGCCACCTCGCCCGCCTTCATCGCGCGGAACGCTTCGTTGACGTCTTCGAGTTTGCCGCGGCGCGTGATCATGTCGTCGAGGTCGAGGCGCCCCTGCTGGTACAGCTCGATGATGCGCGGCATGTCGATGCGGAAACGGTTCGATCCCATGAAGCATCCCTGGATGCGCTTCTCGTACAGCAGCGAGAATCCGTCGACGTCAACCTTCTGTCCGATCGGAACCATCCCGACGATGGTGGCGATGCCGCCGGCGGTGAGCGATTCGTACGCCTGCTCGGCCGCGACCTTGAGACCGATCGCTTCGAACGAATACTCGACGCCGCCGCCGGTCAGCGTGCGAATCTGCGCGACTGCGTCGCCCTTCGACGCGTCGACGGCGTGAGTCGCACCGAGCTTCTTGGCCAGCTCGAGCTTGGTGGCGAATTTGTCGACCGCGATGATCATGCGCGCGCCCGCGATTCGCGCACCCTGGATGATCGCGAGGCCGACGCCGCCGGCGCCGAACACCGCGACCGTCGATCCCGGCGCAACCTTGGCGGTGTTGAGCGCGGCGCCGACGCCCGTCATAACGCCGCATCCGATGAGCGCGGCGCGATCGAGCGGCACGTTGTCGGCGATTTTCACCAGCGCGTTCTCGTGCAACAGCATCTTCTCGGCGTAGCCCGATAGGTCGGCGAACTGATTGACCATCTTGCCCTTCTGCGAGAGGCGCGGCTTATCGCTGGCGCCGCGCTGCGTAGCGGCTTTGTTCGAGCAGAGGTTCGGATGCCCCGACATGCAGTCCTCGCAGTAGCCGCAGAAGACCGACAGGCATGCGATGACGTGATCGCCCGGCTTCAGGTACGAGACCTGCGCGCCGACTTTCTCGACGACGCCGGCGGCCTCGTGGCCGAGCACGGCGGGCGTCGGCCACATGTAGAGGCCGTCGACGAAATGGAGGTCGCTGTGGCATACGCCGCTGGCGACGGTGCGCACGACGACTTCGCGCTCTTTGGGCTCGTCGATATCGACCTGCTCGATAGTGAGTGGCTGACCGGGACCGTGGAAGACAGCAGCTTTCATTTTTTTAATCCTCTATTTCTTTTCAGTGAATCCGAATCAGCGCTAGTTGAACATCAGGACGGTGCGCGCGACCTCGCCGGCTTTCATCGCGCGGAAGGCGTCGTTGACGTCCTCGAGTTTGCGGCGCTGGCTGATCATGTCGTCGAGGTTGAGGCGGCCCTGCAAATAGAAGTCGATGTACTTGGGCATGTCGATGCGGAAGCGGTTCGATCCCATGTTCGAGCCTTGCAGTTTGCGCTCGGTCAGAAACATGTAGCCGTCGAGCTCGACCTTCTGGCCGACGGGGATCATGCCGATGACGGTTGCGGTGCCGCCGGGCTTGATCGCGAGGAAAGCCTGCTCGGCAACCTTCTTGAGGCCGATCGCTTCGAAGGAGTAGTCGACGCCGGCGCCGTCGGTCATCTTGCGGATTTCGTCGACCGGGTCGCTGCTCGACGCGTCGACGGTGTCGGTCGCGCCGAGCCGCTTCGCCATCGCGAGTTTGCCCTCGAACATATCGATCGCGATTATCTTGCGCGCACCCGCGATTCGCGCGCCCTGGATTGCCGCGAGTCCGACGCCGCCGGCGCCGAAGACCGCGACCGTCGAGCCCGGCTCGATCTTCGCCGTGTTGAGCACCGCGCCGACGCCGGTGGTGACGCCGCATCCGATGAGCGCCGCGCGATCGAGCGGCAGGTCCTCGCGAATTTTGACGACCGCGTTCTCATGCAGCAGCATCTTCTCGCAGTAGGACGAGATGTCGAGGAACTGGTTGACGGGCTTGCCCTTCTGCGAGATGCGCGGCTTGTCCTGCGGATTGCGCTGCGTGGCCTGCTTGTTCGAGCATCGATTCGGATGCCCCGACATGCACTGCTCGCAGTTGCCGCAGAACACCGACAAGCAGCAGATCACGTGGTCGCCCGGCTTCACGTAGGTCACCTGGCGGCCGACTTCTTCGATGATGCCAGCGGCCTCGTGGCCGAGCACGGCGGGCGCCGGGTAGGGGTAGAGGCCGTCGACGAAATGCAAATCGCTGTGGCATACGCCGCTGGCGACGGTTTTGATCAGGACTTCGCGGTCCTGCGGCTTGTCGAGTTCGACGTCCTCGATACTGAGGGGCATCTTGGGCCCGTGGAAAACTGCGGCTTTCATTCTGCGTGCTCCTTGAGTGCGATTGTGTCGCTGCACGCGCGCGCGAAAGTGCGCGTCGTGCGAGCGCTCAGCGAACACTTTACTTACCACACTGACGGCGCATTTCCAGTGCGGGAATTCGCGAATCGGCCGCTGGGTCTACGCGAGTGCAGGGGGAGGAAGTGACTAGCACTGTCCTAGTTGCAACCGAGTGTCCTAAGTGCGGAGTGCGAGTGTCCGAATTCGTCGGGCGAGGAGCAAACCCGCCACTCCCCAGACAACAACGGGAAACGCCGACAGCACCACCAGCCAAAGCAAATTTTCATCCACGTCGGTCATCCAGTGATTGAACAGAATTTCAACTGGCATATTCGGCAACCAAGCCAACCATCTTAGCGCGTTGCCGAAGTCATTAATCGGGGCGAAGTACGAGAAAAGCAATGCTCCCACTGGTATCGCGGCAAACAAGATAACGATGCCGACCTGCACAAGTGCGAGCGCGGTCGTGGCGGAGCTTCATCTTAACTCTGTTAGCTGCACGACCTTTTGCGATTTGCGGCTGCTTCTTTGGGACCGAAGAAAGGTCAGTTTTCTGCGCCTCTCAACGCAACGAGCCAATTCCTTCGCGCGGAGCCAAAAGATGAGAACGACTGAGACAAATGCGCCAAGCCGCCATCCGCCGAAGATCGTGCGTAAAACGTAGAGAGCGTCAACGGGGCGGGACTTCATCGACTTTGAGTTAGCAGAGAGTCGCGCGACCGACAAATACAGATTGGACTATGGGAATAATGTGGGGTGGGCGGTGCCTTTGAACGGGACGCCCGCGAGGTGCGCGGCGGGAGAGGTTGCGCGGGCATAGAGGCGGGCGACGCCGTCGCTGTAGATGAGGCGCCAATCGGGCTCGGAATCCATCACCCTTGCTTCGGGCCAACCCTCGCGGGTCAAAACAAAGTCGGTCGGATAGGCGGAGAGAGTGTGCGCGGCGCCCGCGCCGCCGCGGTCCAGCGCCATCGCGTCGGCGATCACTTTGGGCGGATAGCCGAGGTCGTAGCGGCTGTCGATGAAAACTTTCGTGCCGGGCGCGCCATGCCAGATGACGAATTGGCCCCACGAGTAGTCGGCCATCACGTTGCCGGTCAGGCCGCGGCTGTTCATGAAGTTAACGGCGTCATAGGGGTAGCCGGATGCGTCGATGCCGGGCTTCAGAATCCCGCTGTAGCGCAAGAAGCTGATGGCGACGGCGGCGATGACAATCTCGCCGGCCCATCGGCCTCTGCGGGATATCTCCGGCGCGGGCGCCGCAGCGGCGGACTCGCGCGGGCGTAGCAGCAGGCCCAGGTGATTCGCGAAGACGGGAACGATTGCGATCGTGGCGATCGGGATATTGCGCTGAGCGGTAAATCCCGCCGCCAACATCACGGCGGCGACCGCGACCATCGGCGCGTCGCCAGCTTTCGGAGTGAGGATCACCGACAACGCGGCGGCGGCAAAGAATATCAGCACCACGGTGAAATACTTCTGCTCGAGGCTGCCGGAGGGCGCATCCCTAAGTGAGGCGATCAGAGGTTTCCAATCCACGATGTCGACGTGTGTGGTCTGGTTCATCAGCGAGAAGATGAGCGTGTGCCAACTTTCGCGCGCGGGCGGAATCAGAAACGTGCACAAGGTCGATGCGGCAGCGGCTGCGGTGATCGCAAGAACTGCGAGTCCGCGGCGCGGCCGGCGGCCGGTGGAAATGTCGAAGACGAACATTGCCGCGCCGTACGCGCCCATCGCGGCCAGGCCGACGAAGAATCCGCCGTGGAGATTGCTCCAAATCGCGACGATCGGAATCACGAGCCACAGCGGCGCCGAACCGCGCCAGTTGTGACGCGCGAGCAGCGCGACGACAACCGAGAGCAACAGCAAATCGAACAGGTGCGGCCGGAACTGCAACGCAGGCAGGAGGATCAGCGCCGCAAAGAGAGTGACCATCGCCTGCACGACTGCGGGCGCGGGGCTTTCGGACTCGGCGAAGACGATGAAGGAGATGATGCCGGCCGTGCAGAGGAACTTGAACACCTTCAGGCCGAGCGGGCCGAAGCGATCGAAGATCGCGCTCATCAGGACTTCGCTCAGCCATTCGTGGTGCAGCCAGCGGTAGTCGGGCGCGCTGTACGAGTTGATGTTGTCGAGCGGCAGCGAGCCGTGCGCGAGCAATTCGCGTCCCCAGAGAATGTGTCCCCACAGATCGGGATCGCTGAGCTGGCGGACGTCGGCGATCGCGATCGCGAACAGGACCAGCGCAGGCGAGTAGCGCCAGAGCGAAACGCGAGCGCGACCGTCGGCCACCTGGTTATCCCGCTACGTGCGCGCCCAAGCAGATGGCCTCGTTGCTGAGGCGGACGACGCCGCCGGCCGTCGCGTATTCGCGCGCCGACGCTACTACAGTTTCGCGCACCTGGCGGGCGACGTCGGTGGGCATCTTCGAAAGCGTCGCGCGAGTGCCGCCAATCTGGCTGCGGAAATCGGCGAACGCGTCGGGCGACGGGAATTCGAAATTGACGATCAGGCGTTCGATCGTGATGTCGCGAAAGCCGGCACCTGCGAGCGCGCGCTCGAGGATCGAGGCGTCGGCGAGCTTGAGCGGGTCGGGCGCGTTCGGCGGCGGCACGATCCCGGTGATTTTCTGGATCGCCGCGCGCGCGAGTCCGCACATCGGCACCTTGTCGGCACTGGACCAGACTGCGGTCGCGAAACGGCCGCCGGGCTTGAGTGCGCGATGCATCGAGCGCAGCACGCCGTCGAGATCAGGCATGAACATGAGGCCCCATCGGCAGAGCACAGCGTCGAAGGAATGCGCGTCGAGGTGGAGCGACTCGGCGTCGGACTCGACGAGATCGACGTTGTGCAAGCCGGCGGCGTCGACGCGCTCGCGCGCCACCGCGAGCATCCCGGGCGACATGTCGACGGCGACGACGCGTCCCGACGGTCCGACGGCGCGCGCCGCGGTCAGCGCGGGCTCGCCGCTGCCGGTCGCGATGTCGAGCACTCGATTGCCTGCGCGCACTTCTGCCAGCGCGACCAAGCGATCGTTGACGGTCTGCGCGGCGCGCTCGAAAGTCGGCCACCATCGCTTCCATCCCGGGGCGCTGTCGTCCCACGCGGCTTTCTGCTGGCCCTTCATTTTCGAGGCATCGGGATTTTGATCGGTCATTGCAATTTCACCTTCACTTTCGCAGCACGGTGACGCCACGCAGGCGTGCGATCGTTTGCGGATACTCATTTTTATATGACTGGGCGGCGCCGGGCGCGAGGTTCTGATCGCCGAGAATCAACACAGCAGCGGGCGAGGTGGACGACGGGTCATAGCGAACCGCGCGATCGAGTTGATTGGGCGGCAGGTAATATCGGAGCACCTCGATCGCATACGCGGGGATAGCAGTCATGACTTCGCCGGGTTTGAGCGCCGAAGAGGCGGCGGTAGTTGCTTCGCGATACTGCGCGTCGTGCGGCTTGCGATCGTAGGAAACGATGTGGCCGAGCGAGAATGCGACGGCCAGCGCGAACGCCGCGATGCGGACTAGATTTCCGGGCAACTCGAAAATTCCCAGCGCGGCGAGAATGAAAAACGGAACGAAGCACGATAGTGCGTAGCGCTCGACGAATACGGGCGCGATCGCGTACGACGCGACGAGCATGATGACGGGCGGCGCCCACATCCAGAGGAGCGCGAAGGCGACTGCATCGCGCATGCCGCGGCGCCACCCGCGAACCGCGCCCCAAATCGCCAGCGCGGCGAGTATTGGAAATCCGAAGCTGCCGGTTGCCTTGTTGAAGAGCGCGAACGGTTCGTAAAAGGCGGGCAGCTTGCGCCATCCGCCGACGCTCCCGGCAGAAGCTGCGTGCAGCGAATGGAAAATTCTCGGCACGAGGATCAATCCCGCGGCGGCAAGCGCGACTGCGAGCGTCCACGCGTGACGAGCTTTTGCACTGTCGCCGCGCGCGATTGGATAGAGCAACAACAATCCCTCGGTCATGGGTATGAGCAGCGCGGCGAAGTTCGAGCCGATAGCCAGCGCAGTCAAAGCGACGACTGCGACGTAGTTCACAAGGCCACCGACACGCAGTGCGCGGAGGAACATCCAAACTTGTGCGAGGATCGCCGCGAGCATCAGCGGATACATGCGGGCCTCGTGCGAATACTTGATCGTCACGAGGTTGACGGCGAAGAGCAGCGCGGAGAGCCCGGCAACGATCGCGATGTCGTCATCGCTCGAGGCAGACTCGCCGGAGGCGGGAGCGAAGAGTTCGATCACGACGATGTAGACGAGGAAAATCGAAAGGACACCGAGAGCGGCTGACAGCGCGCGCATCGCAGTGACGCTCGAGCCGAAGATCGCGATCCATGCGTGGAGCATCAGGTCGTGGATCGGCAACTCGCCGGGGTTTAGCGACGGCTGTCGCGCGATGACTTCAGCAGCGGTCGGTTCGGAAGCGGCGGCCCACGATGCGGCCTCGTCGGGCGACAACTCGAGTGCGCCGAGATTTGCGAAGCGAAGTGCGGTGCCCGAGGCGAGGGCACCGATCAGCAGGATGAGGCTTAGCGCGCGGGCCGAAACGATCGAGAGGGAGGTCGTTCGAGCGTGCGGGCGATTGCGTGGAGGATCGCGGTCGTCCGCTTTGGGAGCGGCCGTCGTCAGAGGCCCTTCCTTAGCTCCGGCGCGGGACGAAAGCCGACGGTGCGAGCGGCCGGAATTGTCATCGGCGCGTTGGTGCGAGGATTGAAGCCGGCGCGAGCTTTGCGGCGGCGCACTGAGAAGGTGCCGAAGCCGGGCACCCAGAAGCGCTTGTCCTTGCGAATCGAGCGCGCGATTTGGTCGAAGGCGAGGTCCAGGGTGGTGGCGACGGCTTTTTTGGGCTGGCCGGTGGACTTGGCGATCGTGTCAATGAGTTCCGCTTTGGTCATCGAAGGACCTCCAGCGATTTTCTATAGCCGAAGTGCGGGCGGAGCCATAGGAGCGGCCGGGTCGAGTTGATTGGTTTCGATCTGGTGGCGGGCAATCCAGGCGTCGAGTGCGGCGAGCGCGCGTGCGCCCATCTCGATTTTCTTCTGATGGCCGCGCGCGCGGATCTTGAGTTCAGGCATCAGGCCGTAGTTCGCGTTCATCGGCTGGAAATCGCGCCGCGTTGTATCGGTGATGTACGCGATTAACGAGCCGACGGCGGTCTCGGGCGGCGGCACGACCAGTTCGCGATTCGTCACGAGATTTGCCGCGTTGATTCCTGCGAGCAATCCGGCGGCGGCGGACTCGACGTAGCCTTCGACGCCCACCATCTGGCCCGCGAGAAACAAATCGTCGCGCGTTTTGAGCTGAAGCGTGGGGCGCAGCAATCGCGGCGAGTCGATGAAAGTATTGCGATGGAGCGAACCGAGGCGGACGAACTCGGCCTTCTCGAGTCCGGGGATCATGCGCAGCACGCGACGCTGCTCGGGGTAGGTCATCTTGGTCTGGAAGCCGACCATGTTGTAGAGGCGACCCTCGGCGTCGTCCTGCCGGAGCTGCACGACTGCGAACGGGCGCTGCCCGCTGCGCGGCTCTGAGAGCCCAACCGGGCGCATCGGGCCGAATGCGAGCGTCATCGGACCGCGCCGCGCCATCTCCTCGATCGGCATGCATCCTTCGAAATACACCGGCTTCTCGAACGGATGCAGATCGATTTTTTCAGACTCCATTACGGCGTCGATGAACGCCCCGTACTGAATCTCGGTCATCGGGCAGTTGATGTAATCGTCGCCGCCCTTGCCGTAGCGCGAGGCCTTGAACGCGACATTCATGTCGATCGAATCGGCGGCGACGATCGGCGCGATCGCGTCGTAAAAATACAAGTTGCGCGGACCGATCAATTTATTCAGCGATTCGCCGAGCGCAGGACTGGTGAGAGGACCGGTGGCGAGAATCGTGAGGCCGGCGGGGATCTCGCATGCTTCGGCGCGCGCGATTTCGACCATCGGATGAGATTCGAGCGCGGCGGTGATTGCGCGCGAGAAATCGTTGCGATCGACGGCGAGCGCCGAACCGGCCGGCACGCGCGCGCGATCGGCGGCGGCGATCACGAGCGAGCCGAGTCGGCGCATCTCTTCTTTCAGGACGCCGACGGCGGTATCCATCGAGTCGTTGCGCAGAGAGTTCGAGCATACGAGTTCCGCGAAGTCCGCAGTCTGATGAGCTTCGGTCATCCTGACGGGGCGCATCTCGACGAGTCGCACCGGAATGCCGCGGCGTGCGAGTTGATAGGCGGCCTCGCTGCCTGCGAGGCCAGCGCCGACGACGGTTACTTTGCTTTCATTCATGGCGTAGATGTGGCGAAGGTTGATCGTGGCTTTTTTCGATGGTCGTGTAAACCGGGATGTCGATCTGGCGATTCGCCGTTCGACTAATAATTGAAAACCCGAAACGGGCAAAAAGGAGAGACAAATGGAATACATGCTTTTGATCTACAGCAGTGAGGCGGACGGAAAGAAAATGAGCGCCGCCGAATCGGCCGAGATGTTCCAGGGATACATGACGTTCACGCAGGACCTGACCAAGAGCGGGAAGAATAAGGGCGGCGCGCCGCTCGAGCGGTCCACGACGGCGACGACGGTCCGCGTGCGCAACGGCAAGACCGCGGTGACCGACGGGCCGTTTGCGGAGACCAAGGAGCAGCTCGGCGGCTACTACATCGTCGAGGCGAAGGATCTCGATGAAGCGATTTCGATAGCGGCGCGGATTCCAGGTGCGAAAGTCGGTTCGATCGAAGTGCGACCGATAATGAAGATGAATATGTAGCAGCGGCTACAGTTCGCGTGTCGAAGAAACGTGGAGCCGGTTATGGAATACATGCTGTTGATTTATCACAACGAGGAAGAGGCGCTGCAACGGCTTGACGCGGACAAGCAGCGAATCTTCAAGGAATTTGCCGCCTTCACCGAGGACGTCATCAAGAGTGGCAAGCGCAAGGCGGGCGGGCCGCTCGACTTTACACCTACGGCGGCGACGGTGCGCGTGCGCGACGGCAAGACGATGGTCACGGACGGGCCGTTCGCGGAAACCAAGGAGCAGCTTGGCGGATACGTGCTGATCGAGGCGAGGGATCTCGACGAGGCGATTTCGATCGCGGCGCGGATTCCGTCGTCGAAGTACGGATCAACGGAAGTGCGGCCGGTGATGAAGATCAACATGTAGGCGAGACTCCAGGAGAATCGCGATGAAGTACGTGATCACGGGCGCGGAAGTGCGCGGGGAGTCGGAGAGCATCGATGCCGACGAAATCAACCGGCGGGTGCGGTTTCATCAGCAAAAGCTCGACGAACTTCTCCGCGCCCGCGTGCGTGGCGGAAAAGGCGGACTGATTAGCGTGTCGGTAGGCTTGGGCCCGACGCGCGAGACGGTCACTGTGAAGAATCGCGGCGGCAAGCATCTGCGGATCGACGGTCCGTATCCGGAAACCAAGGAACTGGTAGGCGGCTTCGACATCGTCGACTTCGACTCGAATGAAGAAGCGGTCGCGTTCGCCAGGTACGAGGGAGCGCATCAGAGTTTGGTTACCGAGGTCCGGCCGATTCAAGAATTCTGGTGGATCTCGCAGACCTTCGGACAAGCAGCGTCGAAGATTTTCATGCTGACGTCGGTCGGCGACGAAAGCGAATTTTTCAGGCGGCCCGAGAGCGAGCAGAAACAAATCATTCGACATCATCAGGGCGTCGGCGCCGAATACGTTGCGAGCCGCGCGATGCTCGACCAGGAGCCGGGGCTGTGGGTGGGAGCGCGTCTGCGGACTGCCGCACAGGCGAAAACAATCCGGTGGAAGAATGGCGGGCGCTATGTGACCGACGGGCCGTTTGCGGAGACCAAGGAAGTCGCCGGCGGGTTCAACCTGGTTGCCTGCGCATCGATCGACGAAGCGATCACGTGGGCGAAGAAGCTGGCGCTGCGTGACGGCGATGCGATCGAAGTCAGGCCGGTCGAGGGATGCTGGTTTATCTTTCACGAATGAGTTTGCACTAGCCGCATGGTCCGCGGGCGGCTAGCCTGCCATCGGACGGACGTGCCGATGGACAACACCGCCGCCGGGATCGAGCGTTTTTATCGCGAGGAGTTCGGGCGAATACTCGCCACGCTCATCCGCGTACTGGGCGACTTCGATCTGGCGGAAGACGCGGCGCAGGAGGCGTTTGCAAGCGCGGTCGAGCAATGGCATCGCGACGGACTGCCGGAGAACCCGCGCGCGTGGATCGTCGGCGTCGCGCGCCACAAGGCGATCGATCGCATCCGCAGGCAGGCCCGCTTCAACGATCGCCGCGAAGAGTTGATTCGCATGGCTGAAAGCAGCGGTGACGACGCGGAAGTCGAAGGGGCGGGCGCGCTGCCGGATGAACGTCTGCGGCTGATCTTCACATGCTGCCATCCGGCGCTGGCTGATGACGCGCGCGTCGCGCTGTCGCTGCGCACGTTGTGCGGGCTCACGACCGAGGAAATCGCGCGCGCGTTCCTGACGGCGCCGGCGACGATGGCGCAGCGGCTGGTCCGCGCCAAACGCAAAATTCGCGCGGCGAAGATTCCCTACGAGGTGCCGTCGGCGGAGTTGCTGACGGAGCGGCTCGAGGCCGTGATGGCGGTAATCTACCTGGTCTTCAACGAGGGCTATGCGGCGAGCTCGGGCGAGCGCTTGCTGCGAACAGATCTTTGCACGGAGGCGATTCGGCTCGCGCGCATGCTGGTCGCACTGATGCCGAACGAAGCCGAGCTGCGCGGGTTGCTCGCGATGATGCTGTTGCATGACGCGCGGCGCGACGCGCGAATCGACGAGCGCGGCGAGATCGTGCTGCTAGAAGAGCAGGATCGCTCGCGCTGGGATCGCGCGCAGATAGCCGAAGGGCTCGCTCATTCGGAAGCTGCGATAGCTGCCGACGCGCACGGGCCGTATGCAATACAATCGGCGATTGCGGCGGCTCATTCACGCGCGGAGCGCGCTGACGCGACGGACTGGCGCGCGATCGCGAATCTCTATGGACGCCTGAGTGCGATGCGTCCATCGCCGGTGATCGAATTGAATCGGGCGGTCGCGATCGCGATGGCCGACGGGCCGGCGGCCGGTCTCGAATTGATCGATGAGATCGCGGCGGGCGGCGAACTGCGCGACTACTACCTGATGTGGTCGGCGCGCGCGGATCTGTTGCGGCGATTGGGACGATGGAGCGAGGCGGCGGAGTCGTATCGCGCGGCGCTGTCACGCGTGGGCAGCGCACCCGAGCGGAGGTTTCTGCGCAGGCGGCTCGAAGAGATGTCGGCTAAGACGGCGTCTTAGTGTTCATCGCGTTGATTTCGGGCCAGTACTTGCTCTTCGCTAATTGTGCGCGAAAGTCGCGTGCGAACGTGTCCTTGCCCTGAACGTTGGGCGGCCACGCCGTGTCGAGAAACTTCCAGGCGTCATCGGCGTGTCCCGCGTAGATCAGATCGAGCATCGTGCCCCACAACTGCGGCGAGACCTGGCCTTTCGGCCACGCGCCGCCCTTCGCGCTCCCCGCATCGCCTTTTACCGAGGCAGCACGCGTTGCAAGGTCGCTCGCGGTGGGCGCCGTCGTGCGCATCACGTCGGGCGCGACGCGGTATGCATTGTCGCTGAAGCGCAGGACGACCTTCGGCGCGGGCGAGTCGGCGAAGTCGGTGTTCCAGTTGGCAAACGTCCAGTCATGAATCTCGACCAACAGGCCGGTGCTCTTCGAGTCCTTGTCGGGATGCACAAAGTGCGGGCCCGAGTCGCCGTAGGCTGCGTCTATGGTGGCGAGTTTTTTGAAGGTCGGGCCGATTTCGAAAATGTGAAATGTCAGGCAGCAGTTCGCGCCGCCGAGCCATTCCGAAATCACCAGGTCGGGTTGTGCGTTGCCGGTGATGTCCATCCCCATTTTGACCATCGCTGCATCGGGATCGTCCTTGTACATCGTGCCGATGAAGAACTTCTCGCCCTTCCTTTTGGCCTTCTGCACATAGACGGGCTTGTTGTTCTTGAGAATTTCGAAGTACGCGTCGCTGCCATCTTTGGCCTTGGCGTCGAAATAGACGCGCGCGACGTACGGCGCGACCGTCTCCTCTTGATGAGGGATAATGTCAACGGGGTTTGCGGCATACGCCTGCGCCGCGAATCCTCCGATCAGTATGACGGCCACGACTCGCAGGACGGCTCGCGAGTATCGACGGACGGCCCTGCAGGAGTCCAACAGCATGCAAACTTCGGGGAGAACGATGTTACGCGGGCGGCGTCGCGGGTGATTCCGGCGCGTGCTGTGCCGCAATCGGAGCCGGCTGCTTGTAGCCGCATTCCTTGTTGGCGCATTGCCAGGTGACGCCGGTGCGCTTCAAGTCTTTTTCGACCATGTAGTTCGCGCCGCATGACGGACACGGCTCAAGCACGACTTTGTTCCATGCCGCGAACTTGCACTTGGGATAGCGGCCGCATCCGAAGAAAATTTTGCCGCGGCGGCTGCGACGCTCGAGGATTTCGCCCTCTTTGCATTCAGGGCATGCGACGCCGGTCTTCACCGGGTCGGATTGCAGGCGCTTGATACCGTCGCAGTCCGGGTAGCCGGAGCATCCGAGGAATTCGCCGAAGCGCGAGCGGCGCTTGACCATCGGCTTGCCGCATTTCTCGCAGACTTCGTCGCTGGGCACTGGCGCCGACGGCGGCTTCATCGTGATGTTGCCCTGATCGTCACGCGCGATCTCGCCGGTGTTGGTGCACTTGGGGTAGTTCGAGCAGGCGAGGAACTCGCCGTTGCGGCCCCACTTGATCACCATGTCGCCGCCGTCGAGCTCGCACTTGAGGTTGGTGGCGAGGCCCTTGTGCTTGATCTCGGGCATCTTCTTTTTCGCGTCGGCGAGGTCCTTCGCGAACGGACCGTAGAAACGCTTCATCGTCTTGACCCAGTTCTCGGTGCCCTCTTCGACCTTGTCGAGGTCCTCTTCGAACTGCGCCGTGAAACTGGATTCGAGAATGTCGGGGAACGCCTTCACCAGCATGTCGTTGACGACCCGCCCGAGCGACGTCGGCCGCATCCGCTTGCTCTCGTCCTCTTCGACGTACTCAACGCGCAGGATGCTGGTCATGATTGCGGCGTAGGTCGAAGGGCGGCCGATGCCCTGCTCTTCGAGCACCTTGATCAACGTGGCCTGCGTGTAGCGCGGCGGCGGCTGCGTGAAATGTTGTTCGGGATCGAGTCCGAGCAAGGTCAGCTTCTCGCCTTCTTCGAGCAACGGCAGCGTACCCTCTTCGTCTTCGGGCTCGTCCTGCCCTTCGATATACACGCGCATGAAGCCGTCGAATTTCATCACCTGGCCAGTCGCGCGGAAAATCGCGTCGGCCGATTCGATATCGACGGTCGTGCGGTCGTAAACCGCCGGCGGCATCTGGCTCGAGACGAAGCGATTGTAGATGAGCGTGTAGAGCGCGAGCATGTCCTTGTCGAGGAAACGCGCGATGGACTCGGGGTCGCGCTCGACGGCAGTCGGGCGAATCGCTTCGTGCGCGCCCTGCGACTGCTTGCCGGACTTATAAACGTTCGGCTGCTCGGGGATGTACTCCTTGCCGTAGCGCGAGCCGATATGGTTGCGGACACTCTCGAGCGCCTGGTCGGAGACGCGCGGCGAATCGGTGCGCATATAAGTGATAAGGCCGACCGCGCCCTCGTCGCCAAGCTCGACGCCCTCGTACAGCTTCTGCGCGATCTGCATCGTGCGGCGCGGCTGGTAGTACAGCTTGCGCGAGGCCTCCTGCTGGAGGCGCGACGTGATGAACGGCGGCGCAGGACTGCGGCGGACTTCCTTGCGCTCGATGCTCTTTACGGTGAACGGCGTTTTCTCGACGGCCGCGATAATCTCGCGAGCCTGCGCCTCGGGCAGCTTGTAAGCTTTGTTGTCGATGCGATCGTCTTTGTAGCTGAAGAGCCGCGCCTTGAACGGCGGGGGATTCTTGCCTGACAGGCGAGCGTCGAGGGTCCAGTACTCCTCGGCGCGGAATGCCTCGCGCTCACGCTCGCGGTCGACGATTATCCTGAGCGCCACCGACTGCACACGTCCGGCGCTGATCCCGCGCTTAACCTTGTCCCACAGCAGGGGGCTCAGCTTGTAGCCGACAATCCGGTCGAGCACGCGGCGCGCCTGGTAGGCGTCGAACAGATGGCGATCGAGCTTCGACGGGTTGGCGACCGCCTCTTTGACGGCGGCTGACGTGATTTCATGCAGCAGGACACGGCTGACCTTGGACTTGGTTTTGCCGAGATGCTCGGAGATATGCCAGGCGATAGCCTCGCCCTCGCGGTCCGGGTCACTGGCGAGGAAGATGTTCTCCTTACCCTTGGCCGCCGTCTTAATCTCGCTGATTACCTTCTCTTTGCCCTTGATAACGACGTAATCGGGGGCGAAATTGTGCTCGATATCAACTCCGAGCTTACTTTTGGGCAGGTCAACGACGTGTCCGACCGAGGGCATGACCTGATAGTCGCTACCGAGGTAACGCTTTATGGTCTTCGCCTTGGCCGGCGATTCGACAATTACGAGATTTTTTGCCACCGTTCTAGGCGCCTCCAGCTCCCGTACCCAGCCTCGCAGGTTTCGCGCCAGTGCAAATGGCCCGACCCTTCAGGGCTTACACCCTGCCAGAACTATGCAAGCGAGAAAAGCTTGCCCGGATGCTGAGTGACGCGGCCTTCGAGTTCCAGTTCCAGCAGTAACCTAAGCACGGTTTGGGCATTTAGCCCGGACGACTCGATGATCGAGTCAACGTGGAGTCTTTCAGAGTCTCTTAGATTGTTTAATATTGCCGTAGTGCTGTCAACCGGCCCTTCGGTAGATTTGGCATCTTCGGAGCCTCGACTCACCCAAACTAATTCAGGCTTCACAGTTGTATTAGAAGTTGGCGGCGTCGCAACTGGTGCAGATGGAGGCGCGGGCACTCGCTCCCGGTCTGAAGGCGGTCGGCCGGCCATCTGCGGCGCGAGCTCCTCGATCACGTCCTCGACGCATTCGACCAGCTTCGCGCCTTCCTTCAGCAGGCGATTGCTGCCGCGAGTCCTACCGCTGAGCGGGCTGCCGGGGACGGCGAATACCTGGCGATCCTGTTCGAGCGCCATCCGCGCCGTTATCAGCGAGCCGCTTTTCTCGGCCGCCTCGACGATCACGACGCCGAGGCACAGACCCGACAGGATGCGGTTGCGAGTGGGGAAATTCTCGGCCAGCGGCTGCGTTCCAATCGGCAACTCGCTTATGAGAGCACCGCCACCCTCAATGATCGCCTCGGCCAGCTTGCGATGCTCCGCGGGGTAGATGACGTCGACGCCGCATCCGAGCACGGCAACCGTCTTGCCATGGGCGTCGAGCGCGCCCTGATGCGCCTCGCCGTCGATTCCTCGCGCTAGCCCGCTCACGACGGTGAAGCCCTTGGCGGCGAGTTCGAGGCCGAGCCTCTGCGCCATCCGGCGGCCGATATCGCTGGCAGCGCGCGCGCCGACAATCGCAATACAGTTGTTCTCGGTCAGTGTCGCGGCGCCGCGGACGAACAGGAACGGCGGCGGGTCGGCAATCTGCCGCAGACTCGGCGGATAGTCGGCGTCGCTCCATTTGACAAGGCGCGCGCCGATATTCGGCAGCTCGCACAGTTCTTTTTCGAGCGGCTCAAAGTCGCGAAACTCCGCGATACTCTGCGCCGTGTTACGCGGCACCCCGGCGGCCGCGATCTGTTCGGCGCTGAGCTGAAATATTTTCTCAGGCGCGCCGAACTTTTCGATCAGCAGCTTGCACGTCCGCGGCCCGACTCCGCGCGCTCGTCGCAAAGCAAGCCAGTAAACATCCGGTGAAGGCATAATGATAAGTTGTTCTCAACGCCGACGATTCGCAAGCTGATCATCGTCAGCGCCGGCGCAGCGACGTAGTTTCAGCTATGCGAATGACCGATCGCCGGCATCGAGTCGAAACGATCGGCGCTCGCGCAACGTATAGTGTGCACGTCGCGGGCTCGAGCGAACTCTGAACGGCCTGCGGTAAAGTAGTCAGGTGAGGTTAGGTTTCGGCGCCTGAATGTGTCACCCTGTTGGTACCGCGTTGATACGTTGGTCTGTCAGACTTCTCTCCCCTGCGTCTCTCCGCAAATCATAACTCGAAGCCGAGGTGCCCGATCGTGTCGTCGTCAATCCGCCGCTTGAAGGAACTGAAGCATGACATTATTAGTCGGAATGGGCAGG